>Ga0208330_1000165_pt1 | contig 40441 bp, 38 predicted proteins | sample DeeseametaMP1896_FD_184180 | JGI IMG/M metagenome (GOLD analysis project Ga0208330, IMG submission 184180) | Marine microbial communities from the Deep Pacific Ocean - MP1896 (SPAdes) | ecosystem: Environmental > Aquatic > Marine > Oceanic | place: East of Hawaii, North Pacific Ocean | collected... | reverse complement strand
GATGAACTTTCTGCCCAAACCCGCCGAAGGTGTGCCCGGCACCGAGCGCACACCGTGGTATCACCGCAACGTGGATTTCGACGAGATCGCGTTCTTCCACGGCGGCTCGCTCTACGGCATCCCGATGCCACCGGGACTGGTCTCCCACGCCCCGCAGGGCGTCCACCACGGAGCCCCCGAGAAGGCGCGGGAACGGGCCCGCCGCAAGTTCGACGAGTTCAACTCCGTGGATTGGCAGGTGATCGCCATCGACACCCGTCGCCGCCTGATCCCGTCAGCGGAGATCCTGGCCAACGACCTCGGGCAGCACGCATGAACACCACCACCGAGCGTCCCGCTCCGGCCAAACACGATTACGACCGGATCCCGTATCTGGTTGCCTATCAGAACAACTCAGCGGTACGGGACGTCTACGGCGGCATCGCCGAGCTGGTGGTGCTGGAGAGCTATCTGCTCAAACCCCGGCACCGCGCGTCGGACACCGTGCTGGTGTTCATGCACCCGATCGGAGGCGGCGCGTACCTGCCCATGATCAACGCGCTCGCCCGCGCCGGACACCACGTCATCTACTGCAACAGCCGGTTCCGGGGCACCGACTCCGCGTTGCTGATGGAGAAAGTGGTCGAAGACCTCGGCGAATGCATCAGGGACGCCAAGGAACGCCTGGGCTACACCAAGGTCGTTCTCGCCGGGTGGAGCGGCGGCGGCTCGCTGTCGGCGTTCTACCAGCAGCAGGCACAGCGGCCCACCGTCACGGCCAGCCCGTCGGGCGACGGCCCCGACCTGACGCAACTCGGTCTCATCCCCGCCGACGGGATCATGCTGCTCGCGGCACACATCAGCAGACACGGAACCATGACCGAGTGGTTGGATGCGTCGATCCTCGACGAGACCGATCCCACCAGACGTGACCCCGAGCTGGACCTGTACGACCCGGCCAACCCCAACCAGCCGCCCTACACGGCGGAGTTCCTGGAGCGTTACCGCTCCGCCCAGATCGCGCGCAACCGGCGGATCACCCGGTGGGTCAAGGACAAACTGACCGAGCTGCGGGCAGCCGGCCGCCCGCAGGACGAGTTCGCGTTCGTCGTGCACGGCACGATGGCTGATCCCCGCTGGCTGGATCCGCTGGTCGATCCCAACGAACGCACACCGGGGACCTGCTATCTGGGCGATCCTCGAGTGGTGAACATGAGTCCGGTCGGCCTCGCCAGATTCTGCACGTTGCGTAGTTGGCTCTCGCAGTGGAGCTACGACGACGCCCACGGCGACGCCGTCAAGTGCGGCCCCGACATCTCGGTTCCGGCACTGGTGATCGGCAACCTCGCCGACGATGCCTGCACACCCAGCCACACCCGCCGGATCTTCGAGGCGATCGGCCACGCCGACAAGGAGATGTTCGAGATCCCCGGCGCGAACCACTATTACGCCGGCGCCGACCAGCGCGACAAGCTGCGCGAAGCGGTCGGGATCGTCACCGACTGGCTGGTGCGGCACCAGTTCGCGAGGCCGCAGTGAGCACGGCGTCGCCGCCGGCCGGTCCGCTCGACGGGATCCGGGTCCTCGAGGTCGGCACCCTGATCTCCGGACCGTTCGCCGGCCGGCTGCTCGGCGACATGGGCGCCGAGGTCATCAAGATCGAGCCGCCGGGGGCGCCGGATCCGTTGCGCACCTGGGGTCAGGCCGAACTGAACGGTCATCATTTCTTCTGGACTGTGCACGCGCGCAACAAGAAGGCGGTCACGCTCGACCTTCGGGTCCCCCGCGGCCGGGAGCTGTTCCTCGAACTGGTCGAGAAATCCGACATCGTCGTCGAGAACTTCCGGCCGGGAACGCTCGAGAAATGGGGCCTGGGTTACGACGTGCTGCGCGAACGCAACCGCGGCATCATCCTGGTCCGGGTGTCCGGATACGGCCAGACCGGACCCGACGCGCACAAGGCCGGCTACGCCTCGGTCGCCGAGGCGGCCAGCGGCTTGCGCCACATGAACGGCTTCCCCGGCGGGCCGCCGCCACGGCTGGCACTGTCCCTGGGTGACAGTCTCGCCGGAATGTTCGCTGCGCAGGGCGCTTTGGCGGCGCTGTACCGGCGCACGGTGACCGGCGACGGGCAGGTGGTCGACGCGGCGCTGACCGAAGCATGCCTGGCCGTGCAGGAATCGACCATCCCCGATTACGACGTCGGCGGCGTCGTGCGGGGACCGTCGGGCACGCGGCTGGAAGGTATCGCCCCGTCGAACATCTACCCCACCGCGGACGGTAGCTGGGTGGTGATCGCCGCCAACCAGGACACCGTCTTCCGCCGCCTGTGCCAGGCGATGGGACAGCCCGAGCTCGCCACCGACGAGCGGTTCGCCGACCATGTCGCGCGCGGGCGCAACCAGGACGAACTGGACAAGATCATCGGCGCCTGGGCAGGCAGCCGGGAACCGGGCGACATCATCGCCACGCTGTCGGAGGTCGGCGTGATCGCCGGACCGATCAACACCGTCGCTGAGGTGGTCGAAGATCCACAACTGCTGGCCCGCGGCATGATCGCCGACCACTGGGACGAACGCATCGGTCGGAACGTCAAGGGACCCGGCGTCATACCGGTGTTGACCGAGACGCCCGGCACGATCCGCCGAGCCGGATCGGCTCATCCCGGCCAGCACAACGACGAGATCATCGGTGCTCTGCTCGGCCACACCGAGGCGGAGTTGCATCAGCTGCGAGCGGAGGGCGTGCTGTGAGTCAACGGCCAGAGTTACCTGCCCACGTCGACATCCGCGATGTGTCCCTGCGCGACGGCCTGCAGATCGAGCGGCCCATCCCGCTGTCCGCCAAGCTCGAACTGCTCGCCGCGGTGGCGGCCACCGGCGTGCGGGAGATGGAGGCGACGGCATTCGTCTCCCCGTCGAAGGTGCCCGCGCTGGCGGATGCCGCCGAACTCGCCGCTGAGCTGCCGCAGTTCCCCGACATCGAATTCTCCGCTCTGGTGGCCAGCCCCAACGGCGCCAAGCGGGCGATCGCGGCCGGGTTGCGCTCCGTCGAGTACGTCGTCTCCGCGGCCGACGGACACAGCCACGCCAACGTCGGCCGCTCATCGGCGGCGGCGACCGCGCAGATCCCCGAGATCGTCGCGATCGCCCACGACAGCGACGTCACCGTCGAGGTCATCATCGCCACCGCCTGGGACTGCCCCTTCGACGGTCCGACATCCCCTCAGCGGGTACTCGACGTCGTCTCTGCGGCGGTCGACGCCGGCGCCGACCGCCTGGCGATCGCCGACACGATCGGCACGGCCACGCCCCGCCGGGTCGCCGACTTGATCGACAGGCTGCGGCCACGCATCGCCGCGGTCCCGCTGGGTGCGCACTTCCACAACACCCGCGGCGCGGGTCTGGCCAGCGCGTACGCCGCCGTCAGCGCCGGTGTCACACGGCTCGACGCCTCGATCGGTGGCCTCGGCGGATGCCCGTTCGCCCCGGGTGCCAGCGGCAACATCGCCACCGAAGACCTGGTGTACCTGTTGCGCGACAGCGGTGTTCACGTCGACGTGGACCTCGAGGCGGCGATCGCGGCCGCTCAGGTAGCGCAGCGGGCAGTCGGCCACGACCTGCCGAGCGCACTGCTGCGAGCCGGCGACCGGATCCGGGACTGAGCACGGTGCCCGACCCGGGGAACCTCAGCGCGAAGGGGCGCCAGACCCGGGAGGCGATCGCGCAGGCGGCCCGCACGCTGTTCGCCGAACGCGGTTTCCACGGGACCACTCTCAGCGACATCACCTCGGCGGCCGGCAGATCGCCGGCGGTGTTCTACCGGTATTACACCGACAAGGAGGATCTGCTCGCCGCGCTGGCCGAGTCGTTCCTGCACGACGTCGTCACACCGTCGGGGTTGCGCCTCGCGTTGCCCACCTCAGCCGACGACGACGCGTTCTTCACCACGGTGGTGTCGGGATACTGGACGATGTTCACCCAGAACATCGGCATCATGATCGCCGTCGCGCAGCTCGCGGCCACGCAGTCACGTTTCGCCGAGGTGCAGAACGAGTTCCGCCGTTTCGGAATGGACATCATCGCGGCTTCGGTGCGGCGCGCCCAAGAGCAGGGCTACGGCGCGGAACTGAATCCCGAGTGGACCGCCGCGGCGATCGCCCTGCTGTTCGAGAACTTCACCACCGTGGTCGCCGGCAACTCGGAGCTGGGGCTGGACATCGACGACGAGAACGCCATCGCGACGCTGTCGCGCATCTGGAAGAAGACACTGTACGGATATTGAATTGCAAGGGTATTGAGGAGTAGACGTGGATTTCAGCCTTCCCGGCCATCTACCCGGCGTTCTCGCCGACATGGACGAGTTCATCGAGGTGGAGATCAAACCGCTGGAACGCGAACACATCCAGTACTTCGACCACCGCCGAGAGCACGCCCGCACCGATTGGGACAACGGCGGGGTTCCCCGGCGGGAGTGGGAGGAGTTGCTCGGCGAGATGCGCCGCCGCGCCGATGCTGCCGGCTGGCTGCGCTACGGGCTCCCGTCGCAATTCGGTGGGCGCGACGGCAGCAACATCGACATGGCGGTCATCCGCGAGCATCTGGCCCACAAGGGCCTCGGGCTGCACAACGACCTGCAGGACGAGTCCTCGATCGTCGGCAACTTCCCCCAGGTCATCATGATGGACCGGTTCGGCACCGACGCGCAGAGGAAGGAGTGGACCGAAGCGCTGATCACCGGTGAGCGTTCGATGGCGTTCGGCCTGACCGAGCCGAACCACGGCTCGGATGCCACATGGCTGGAGACCCGCGCCGAGCGCGACGGTGACGACTGGATCATCAACGGGACCAAGCGCTTCAACACCGGCGTGCACCGCGCCACCCATGACCTGGTGTTCGCACGCACCTCGGGCGAGCCCGGTCAGGCCCGGGGCATCACCGCCTTCCTGGTGCCGACCGACGCCCCAGGCTTCTCGGTGCCCTACTACTGGTGGACGTTCAACATGCCCACCGACCACGGAGAGGTCGAACTCGACAACGTCCGAGTCCCCGCCGACGCGGTTCTCGGCGAACTCGACCGCGGCCTCGAGGTCGGTCAGACGTTTCTGCACGAGAACAGGATCCGGCAGGCCGCCAGCAGCCTGGGGGCGGCCCAGTACTGCATCGACCGTGCCGTCGCCTATGCCGGTGAACGCTCGGTCTTCGGCAAACCGCTGGCGGTCAACCAAGCCGTGCAGTGGCCGCTGGTCGAACTGCAGACCGAGGCGCAGATGGTGCGGTTGCTCGTCTACTACGCCGCCAGCCACCTCGACGGGAACCACCACATGGAGGTGTCCGACAAGGTGTCGATGGCGAACTACCGGGCCAACCGTCTCGTGTGTGAAGCCGCCGATCGAGCCATGCAGGTGTTCGGCGGGGTGGGTTACAGCCGTCACGAGCCGTTCGAGCACATCTATCGCCACCACCGCCGCTACCGGATCACCGAGGGCGCCGAGGAGATCCAGATTCGCCGGGTGGCGCAGCGGCTCTTCGGCTTCGGGCGGGGAACCAGGTGAGTGACGAGCTGGCCCGAGGTCTGGAGCGGATCCTCGCCCCTGTGCTCGGCGAGGTCGAGGTCACAGATCTGCAGCGGCTCACCGGTGGCGCCAGCCGAACGACGTGGGCGTTCTCGACCAGTTCCGCCGACGCCCCCGCACTCATCCTGCGGACCGGCCCTCCCGACGACGTGCACGCCTCGATGGAACTGGAAGCAGCGGTCCAGCAGCGCGCCGCCGCAGCCGGCGCACCGGTCCCGCGCATCTTGGCCACCGACAATTCTGCTGCCGCGCTGGGCAACCCGTATCTGATCTGTGCAGCCGTCGCCGGGGAGACGATCGTGCGCCGCATCTACCGCGGCCTCGACGACGAGGACCGCGCACGACTGCTGCGGCAGTGCGCCGAGGCGCTGGCCGCCGTTCACCGCGCGGACTTCGACGGTATCGGGCTGAGCCGGGTCGATGAACTCACCGACTGGCGTCAACGACTCGACGAGATGGGCGACACGACCGCGACGTTCGAATGGACGTTCCGACAACTCGAGAAGAGCCGGCCCGCCCCCTCGCCGACGCGGTTGGTGCACGGAGACTTCCGGATGGGCAATCTCATCGTCGACGACTCGGGTCTTGCGGCGGTGCTGGATTGGGAGCTGACGCACCTCGGCGAGGTCTACGAAGATCTGGCCTGGTTCTGTGTGCGGGCGTGGCGGTTCGGTGCGCCCTCGTCCCTCGGCGCCGGCGGGCTCGGCGGCGTCGAGGCGTTCCTGGTGTCCTACGAAGAAGCCGCGGGCATCGCGGTGGACCGGAACGCGTTCCGGTGGTGGCTGACAGTGGCCACGTTGCGCTGGGGTGTGATCTGCCGTTACCAGGCCGAGCGGCACCTGTCCGGAGAGACGAAATCGGTGGAGCTCGCCGCCATCGGCCGTCTGGTCAGCGAAACCGAATGGGACCTGCTCGACCTGTTGACCGGAGGGGGTCCGCTATGAGCGCGTCACTGTCAGGGCGGCCCACCGCCGCGGAACTGGTCTCCGCCGTCGCGGACTTTCTCGACGCCGAGGTGCGCGACGCCTGCTCGGGGTCGGTGGGGTTCCACGTCCGGGTGGCGGTGAACGTCCTGCGCACCGTGCAAAGGGAGCTCAGTGACGAGAACGCCGCGCCGGTGCGTGATGCGCTGGCAGAACTGGGCTTCACCGATGAGGCGGCGCTGGCGGAGGCGATCCGGGCGGGGCAGATGGACGAACGCGGTGACGACGTGGTCGCCGTTCTGCAGTTGCTGGTTCGCCACCGCCTGTCGGTCGATCACCCCGGCTACGCCGAGGCGGACTGATTCGATCACAGGCGCCGGATGCGTGCCAGCCATGCCGGTTCGTTCACCGTGCTGCCGACGGGCAGATCCAGCAGGTCGGCATGAAGGTCGGTCACGACGCCTCGGTAGCTGGTGCTGCTGAGCTCTTCGACCACCCAGCCGTCACGGAAGGCATCGCGGATCGTCGATTCTGCGACCTGGGGGCCGAACCCGCGCCCGGCGTCGGACAGTGCCAGAAGGTGAACGACCGACCCCGGTCGGGTCACCGCGTGCAGGCTCGTGACGTAGCGGGCTCGGTCGGCGTCGTCGAACACGTGGAACAACGCCGAGTCGATGACGGTGTCATAGGTGGATTCGGCGCCGAGGCGCAACGCGTCGGCCACTTCGAACCGCGCGGGCACGCCCTTGGCTGCCGCGTTGCGTCTGGCTTGATCCACCGCTGTGGGCGCGCCGTCGAGGCCGACCACGTCATGTCCGGCGCCGGCCAGCAGGATGGTGTGCTCGCCGGTTCCGCATCCGATGTCGAGCACCCGCCCGGTGATCTGCCCGGCGTCGACAAGGGCGACGACGGCTGGTTGCGGTTCGCCGATCACCCACGGTGGTGTTCGGTGCTTGTAGAACTCGTCGAAACGGGACAGTGTGGGGCTCTGATCCATGCTGCCAGTGTCCAACCTGAACGGGAGTTGAGGTCAAGCGTCATGTCAGCCACCGGGGAACGCGCCGTCCTGCACCTCGCCGAGCAGCTGTTCGGCGCCATCGAACGCAGCGACGTCGCGGCGGTGGCGCAGCTGTTCGGTCCCGACGTCAGGGTGTGGAAGAGCGGTGACCGTCGGGACAACGACCGCGACCGCTCGCTGCGGATCATCGGGTGGTTCATCGACAGCACCGTCGAGCGGCGCTATCAGATCCTCGACCGCCATCTGTTCCCCGGTGGCTTCGTCCAGCAGCACATCCTGCACGCCACCACCGGTCGTGGCGGCGTCCTCGCGATGCGGGTGTGCATCGTCATCAAGATCGACAGCGGCGGCCTGATCAGCCGCATCGACGAATATTTCGATCCGGCCGAGCTTGCGCCGCTGGTACGGGATTCGTCCTGAGAACGACCTTCCGGGCGTGCTCAGCGGTCGGGCGGCCGTTTCGGCAGACGCCGTGCTCACCCACGGCTAACATCACGCGCATGGCAGTGCCGTCCCGCGGGCCCTCCGGGCCGCCGCTGCGGATTCTGGTCTACAGCGACAACCCGCGGATCCGGGAGCAGGTTCGCCTCGCACTCGGCAAACGCATACACCCTGAACTGCCCGAGCTGACGTATCTCGATGTCGCCACCGGCCCGATGGTGGTCCGACAGATGGACGCCGGCGGCATCGACCTCGCCATCCTGGACGGGGAGGCCACCCCGGTCGGCGGGATGGGCATCGCCAAGCAACTCAAGGACGAACTGGACGACTGCCCGCCGGTGCTGGTGCTCACCGGCCGGCCCGACGACGCCTGGCTGGCCCGGTGGTCGCGCGCCGAAGCAGCCGTCCCGCACCCCATCGACCCGATCCGGTTGGGTGACGCGGTGGCAGCGCTACTGCGGACCGCGGCCTAGCCCGCGCACCGCGGTCCAGCCGTCCGTGGAACTTGCAGCCCAGCCGTCCGTGGAACTTGCGGCCCAGCCGCGCCGAATCCGGGAACCGACCGCGCGCCGAACATGAAAACGACTGGCCCACTTGCCCATTCGAGGCAAGGGGGCATCGCCGAAGGGCGCCAATAGCGATACTAACCAAAATGAGTGGCAGGCATCCGAAACAGGGCTACGCTGTGGGCTAGCTCACATCGACAGCCCCCGAGGAGCGCCTGCGCCGTATGAGCCTGTACACGCCGATCCTGGTGCTTGGTGCGATAGCCGCTGTCTTCGCCGTGGGGTCGGTGGGCATCGCCCTGCTCATCGGACCCAAGCGGTACAACCGCGCGAAGCTCGAAGCGTACGAGTGCGGCATCGAGCCGATGGCGACGTCCTCGCCTGCGGCGGCCGGACAACTGCGGAGCGGCGCGGGCGGAGCGACCCAGCAGAAGATGCCGATCAAGTACTACCTGACCGCGATGTTGTTCATCATCTTCGACATCGAGATCGTGTTCCTCTACCCGTGGGCGGTGGCGTTCGACGACCTGGGCGCCTTCGGCGTCGTCGCGGTGGGCCTTTTTCTGTTCAACGTCTCGGTGGCGTACGCCTACGAGTGGCGGCGCGGAGGGCTGGTATGGGACTAGAGGAACAACTGCCCGGCGGCATCCTGCTGTCGACGGTGGAGAAAGTCGCGGGATACGTCCGCAAAGGGTCGCTGTGGCCGGCGACATTCGGGCTGGCTTGCTGCGCAATCGAGATGATGGCCACCGCCGGGCCGCGCTTCGACATCTCCCGGTTCGGCATGGAACGCTTCTCGGCGACGCCGAGGCAGGCCGATCTGATGATCGTGGCCGGGCGGGTCAGCCAGAAGATGGCGCCGGTGCTGCGCCAGATCTACGACCAGATGGCCGAACCCAAATGGGTGCTGGCCATGGGTGTCTGCGCGTCTTCGGGCGGGATGTTCAACAACTACGCGGTCGTCCAGGGGGTCGATCATGTAGTTCCGGTCGACATCTATCTGCCCGGGTGCCCACCGCGGCCGGAGATGCTGTTGCACGCCATTCTGAAACTCCACGACAAGATCCAGCAGATGCCGCTGGGCGTCAATCGCGAGGAGGCGATCCGGGAAGCCGAGCAGGCCGCGCTGGCGATACCGCCGACCATCGAGCTGAAGGGGCTGCTCAGGTGAGCGGCGAGGACAGCGGTGAAAACCGCCCGGAGGTCATCGGGGTCCGCCGCGGCATGTTCGGGGCCCGAGGAAGCGGCGACACGTCGGGTTATGGACGGCTGGTGCGTCCCGTGGCTCTGCCCGGCGGTTCCCCGCGTCCCTACGGGGGCTACTTCGACGACGTCGTCGACACGCTGGGCGCAGCGTTGGAGGCGACGGTACCGCTGTCCGATGCCGTCGAGCGGGTGATTGTCCACCGCGACCAGCTGACCTTGGAGATCCGTCGCGAGCACCTCGTCACGGTGGCCCAGCAGCTTCGCGACCATCCCGACCTTCGCTTCGAGCTGTGCCTGGGTGTCAGCGGCGTGCACTACCCCGACGACGAGGGACGTGAGCTGCATGCCGTCTACCCGTTGCGCTCCATCACGCACAACCGCCAGATCTGCCTCGAGGTGGCGGCACCCGACTCCGACCCGCACATCCCGACGCTCTACGGGGTGTATCCGACCACCGACTGGCACGAGCGCGAGACCTATGACTTCTTCGGCGTCATCTTCGACGGCCATCCGTCGTTGACGCGCATCGAGATGCCCGACGACTGGGTGGGGCACCCCCAACGCAAGGACTACCCGCTGGGCGGTATTCCGGTGGAGTACCACGGAGCCGAGATTCCCCCGCCCGACGAGCGGAGGGCTTACAACTGATGACCACATCGAAGAATCCACCCGAACGGGTGGTCGTCGTCGGCGGTCAAGATTGGGATCAGGTCGTCACCGCGGCGAGGCAGAACGCCGGGGAGCACGCGGGCGAGCGTCTGGTCGTCAACATGGGGCCGCAGCATCCGTCGACACACGGCGTGCTGCGCCTGATCCTGGAGATCGAGGGTGAGACGATCGTCGAGGCCCGATGCGGGATCGGGTATCTGCACACCGGGATCGAGAAGAACCTGGAGTACCGCACCTGGACCCAGGGCGTGACGTTCGTGACCCGAATGGACTACCTGTCACCGTTTTTCAACGAGACCGCCTACTGCCTGGGGGTGGAGGCGCTGCTGGGCATCACCGACGCGATCCCGGAGCGCGCTTCGGTGATCCGCGTCATGATGATGGAGCTGAACCGGATCTCCAGCCACCTGGTGGCACTGGCCACCGGCGGCATGGAGCTGGGAGCCATGACCGCGATGTTTCTCGGGTTCCGCGAGCGCGAGCTCGTCCTGGCGATCTTCGAGACGATCACCGGGCTGCGGATGAACCACGCCTACATCCGTCCCGGTGGGGTGGCGGTCGATCTTCCGGTCGAGGCGCTGCCGCAGCTGCACGAACTGATGGACCTGCTGCCCAGGCGCCTGCGCGATCTCGAGGACCTGCTCAACGAGAACTACATCTGGAAGGCCCGCACCCAGGGCGTCGGCTACCTCGACCTGACCGGCTGCATGGCGCTGGGGGTGACCGGCCCGGTGCTGCGCTCCACCGGCCTACCCCATGACCTGCGTAAGTCGCAACCCTATTGTGGTTACGAGACATACGATTTCGACGTCATCACCGATGATCGCTGTGACGCCTACGGGCGGTATCTGATCCGGGTCAAGGAGATGCGCGAGTCGCTGCGCATCGTCGAACAATGCATCCAGCGACTCGAACAGAGCAGCGGTGCACCGGTGATGATCACCGACAAGAAGCTCGCGTGGCCCGCCGACCTCAAACTCGGCCCGGACGGGTTGGGCAACTCCGCCGAGCACATCGCCAAGATCATGGGTCACTCCATGGAAGGACTGATCCACCATTTCAAGATCGTCACCGAGGGCATACGGGTGCCGGCGGGTCAGGTCTACGTCGCGGTGGAATCACCGCGCGGCGAACTCGGTGTGCACATGGTTTCCGACGGTGGCACCCGACCGTACCGGGTGCACTACCGGGATCCCTCGTTCACCAATCTCCAGGCGGTGGCGGCGATGTGCGAGGGCGGGCTGGTGGCCGACGCGATCTCGGCGGTGGCGTCGATCGACCCGGTGATGGGCGGGGTGGACAGGTGATGAGCGCTTGCGCGAAGAACAGACAAGCCCTGATGAGCGCTTGCGCCGCGACGAGCCCTCGGGCGAGGAGCCAACGATGAAGAACAGACAACCATGACTATCTTTCTCGAACTCGGCCAGCAGCCTGACGAACCCGGCCCGCCGATCCACGGACCGGCCCGCTACCCGGACGAGGTGACCACTCGGCTGCGCTCAGACGCGGCGACGGTGATCGACCGCTACCCGCATCCACGCTCGGCCCTGCTGCCGCTGCTGCATCTGGTGCAGGCCGAGAACGGTTGCCTGACCCCGGCCGGAATCGCGTTCTGCGCCGCCGAACTGGGGCTGACCGACGCCGAGGTCACCGCGGTGGCGACGTTCTACTCGATGTACCGGCGCACCCCCACCGGCGACTACCTGGTCGGGGTGTGCACCAACACGCTCTGCGCCATCATGGGTGGCGACGCGATCCTGGAGACACTCACCGACCACCTCGGCGTCCGCCCCGGCGAGACCACCGACGACGGCGTCGTCACCCTCGAGCACGTCGAGTGCAACGCGGCGTGCGACTACGCGCCCGTGGTGATGGTCAACTGGGAGTTCTTCGACAACCAGACCCCGTCGTCCGCACGTGACCTCGTCGACGCCCTGCGCTCGGGTCACCCGCCCGTGCCCTCGCGCAGCTCGGCACTGTGCACGTTCCGCGATACCGCGAGAACTCTTGCGGGCCTGCCCCACTCCGATCGACCGGACCGCGCTGCGCCCGCCGGGACGGCCACCCTGGCCGGCCTGCGCTGCGCTCACGAACGCGGGATGGCTGCACCGCCGCCCGAACCGCCGGCCACCGACAGCGTGTCCGGCGACCCCGGAAATGAACAAGCCGAAGCCACCGAAGCGGTCCGGGATCAGCCCGCGCCGGCGCCGTCGGCCGATGTGCCCGCCCGACCGGCCACGCCCGAGACAGATCCGAAGGCGGCCGACTCGCAGTGACTGCCCACACCCCACTGACGCCCGTACTGAGCCGGTTCTGGGATGACCCCGAACCGTGGTCGCTGCAGACCTATCTGCGCCACGGCGGCTACCAGGCGCTGCAGCGCGCCATGGCGATGACCCCCGACGACGTCATCACCACCGTCAAAGACGCCGGCCTGCGCGGCCGTGGCGGCGCCGGGTTTCCCACCGGCACCAAGTGGTCCTTCATCCCCCAGGTGCGCAGCCCGGGGAGCGACCAGAAGGCCCCGGGCCAGCAGGACGCCGCCGCCAAGCCGCACTATCTGGTGATCAATGCCGACGAATCCGAACCTGGCACCTGCAAAGACATTCCGCTGATGTTGACCACCCCGCACTTCCTCATCGAGGGTGCCATCATCGCGGCGTATGCGATCCGGGCACACCACGCGTTCATCTATGTGCGCGGCGAGGTGGTGCCGGTGCTGCGACGCCTGCAGGAGGCGGTGGCCGAGGCCTATACCGCCGGTCACCTGGGCACCGATATCCACGGTTCGGGGTTCGATCTGGAACTCATCGTGCACGCCGGCGCGGGGGCCTACATCTGTGGTGAGGAGACCGCGCTCCTGGACTCGCTCGAAGGGCGCCGCGGGCAACCTCGCCTACGGCCACCGTTTCCCGCGGTGGCCGGCCTGTACGCCTGTCCGACGGTGGTCAACAACGTCGAATCCATCGCCAGCGTGCCGCCGATTCTGCTCCACGGTGTCGACTGGTTCCGGTCGATGGGCTCGGACAAGTCACCCGGTTTCACGCTCTATTCGCTGTCGGGGCATGTGACCAACCCCGGGCAGTACGAGGCGCCACTGGGCATCACGCTGCGCGAACTGCTCGACTACGCCGGCGGTGTGCGTGCCGGACACGAGTTGAAGTTCTGGACCCCGGGCGGGTCGTCGACACCGCTACTGACCGACGAACATCTCGACGTCCCACTGGATTACGAGGGGATGGCCGGCGCCGGGTCGATGCTGGGCACCAAAGCGCTGCAGATCTTCGACGAGACCACGTGCGTGGTGCGCGCGGTGCGCCGCTGGACCCAGTTCTACGCCCACGAGTCCTGCGGCAAGTGCACCCCGTGCCGCGAAGGCACCTTCTGGTTGGCACAGATCTACCAGCGCCTCGAGGAAGGCGCCGGCACCGAAGCCGACCTGGACAAGCTCCTCGACATCTCCGACGCCATCCTGGGCAAGTCGTTCTGCGCGCTCGGAGACGGTGCGGCCAGCCCGATCATCTCGTCGCTGAAGTATTTTCGCGCCGAGTACGAGACCCATCTCGACGGCGGTTGTCCCTTCGATCCGTACGCCTCCATGCTGTCCGCGCCGGAAGGGGTCGGGGTATGACGCTCGCCGAACACAGCCACGACGCACCGCCGGTCGAGATGGTGACGTTGACGATCGACGGCACCGAAGTCAGCGTGCCCAAGGGCACGTTGGTGATCCGGGCCGCCGAACTCATGGGGGTACAGATCCCGAGGTTCTGCGACCATCCCCTGCTCGAACCGGTCGGCGCCTGCCGTCAGTGTCTGGTGGACGTGGAGGGTCAGCGAAAGCCGCTGGCGTCGTGCACCACCACCGTCGCCCCCGACATGGTGGTGCGCACCCAGTTCACGTCCGAGGCCGCCGACCGGGCGCAGCAGGGTGTGATGGAGCTGCTGCTGATCAACCACCCCCTGGACTGTCCGGTGTGCGACAAGGGTGGTGAGTGCCCGCTGCAGAACCAGGCGATGTCCAACGGCCGCGCGGAAACCCGATTCGAGGACGTCAAACGGACGTTCCCGAAGCCGATCGCGGTCTCGTCACAGGTGCTGCTGGACCGCGAGCGGTGCGTGCTGTGCGCCCGGTGCACGCGTTTCTCCGACCAGATCGCCGGTGACCGCTTCATCGACCTGCTCGAGCGCGGTGCGCAACAACAGGTCGGTATCGCCCCCGGCGAGCCGTTCCAGTCGTACTTTTCGGGCAACACCGTGCAGATCTGCCCGGTGGGCGCACTGACCGGGACCGCCTACCGGTTCCGGGCCCGGCCGTTCGACCTGGTGTCCAGCCCGAGTGTGTGCGAACACTGTTCCTCGGGCTGTGCCCAGCGCACCGACCACCGGCGCGGCTCGGTGCTGCGCCGACTGGCCGGCGACGACCCCGAGGTCAACGAGGAGTGGAACTGCGACAAGGGCCGGTGGGCGTTCACCTACACCGGTGTGGGCGATCGCCTCACCACTCCACTGGTGCGCGACGGCGGCGAACTTCGGGCTGCGTCCTGGTCCGAGGCGCTCGGTGTCGCTGCCGCAGGGCTGACGTCGGCGCGGGGACGAACCGGCACCCTCGTCGGCGGCAGAACCACCGTCGAGGACGCCTACGCCTACGCCAAGTTCAGCCGTATCGTGCTGAACAGCAACGATATCGACTTCCGGGCGCGGCCGCACAGCGACGAGGAGGCCGAGTTCCTGGCCCACCACGTCGCCGGGGCGCCGATGACGGTCACCTACTCCGATGTCGAGAAGGCCCCCGCCGTGCTCCTCGCCGGGTTCGAGCCGGAAGAGGAGTCACCGATCGTGTTCCTGCGGCTGCGGAAAGCCGTGCGGCGCAGCGCTCTGCGGGTGTTGTCCATCGCCCCGTTCGCGTCCCGGGGCCTCGAGAAGCTCGCCGGAACCTTGATCAGCGAACGTCCCGGCGACGAAGCGGGCGCGTTGTCCGAGCTCGAGCGCCACGAGCTGCTCTCGATGCCCGGAGCGCTGATCCTGGTCGGCGAACGCCTCGCCACATCACCGGGCGCCCTGTCCGCGGCCGGCCGGCTCGCTGCGTCCACCGGCGCGCGGCTGGCCTGGGTGCCGCGTCGCGCCGGGGAGCGCGGCGCACTGGAAGCCGGCGCGCTGCCGAACCTGTTGCCAGGGGGGCGACCCGTGGCCGATGAACGAGCCCGCGCCGCCACAGCAGCGGCGTGGGGCGTCGACCATCTGCCCGACACCGTGGGGCGCGACACCGAAGCCATTCTGGCCGCCGCCCGCGCCGGCGAACTTCAGGCACTGTTGATCGGCGGTGTCGAGCTCGCCGACCTACCCGATCCCGCGGCGGCGCTGGCCGCGGTGGAGTCCGCGCCGTTCGTCGTCAGCCTGGAGCTACGGGAAAGCGACATCACGCGGCGCGCCGACGTGGTGTTCCCCGTCGCGCCGGCCGTGGAGAAGGCCGGCTCGTTCGTCAACTGGGAGGGCCGCCAGCGTCGCTTCGAGGCGGCGCTGCGCACCAACGCGATCCCCGACTCGCGGGTGCTGAACTTCCTGGCCGACGAGGTCGGAGTCGACCTCGGACTGCCCACTGCAGAAGCCGCCGACGCCGATCGGGCCCGGCTGGGTCTGTGGTCCGGCCAGCGGGTGGCGGCACCGCAGATCTCCCCCGAACCGGTTCACCCGCGTGCGGGTGAGGTGGTGTTGGCCGGCTGGCGGATGCTGCTCGATGCCGGTCGTCTGCAGGACGGTGAGCCGCACCTCGCGGGCACAGCCCGACCGGCTGTGGCGCGACTGTCCGCCGCGACGGCCGGCGACGTGGGCGTCGCCGCCGGTGAGCTGGTGGCCGTCAGCACCGAGCGTGGCGCGGTGACGCTTCCCGTCGAGATCACCGACATGGTCGATGGGGTGGTGTGGCTGCCGCTGAACTCCGCGGGCAGCGCCGTGCACGCCACGCTCGGGGTGACCGTCGGCCAACCGGTGGCGATCGCGCGGGGGGTGCAATGATCTATCCGAACGCGACGACATATCCCGACCCGGCGACATATCCGGATCCGGCCCTGTTCGGTCACGATCCCTGGTGGTTGATCCTGGCCAAGGCGCTCGGCGTGTTCGCGTTCCTGGTGCTGACGGTGTTGTCGGCAATCTTGATCGAGCGCAAGCTCCTCGGCCGCATGCAGATGAGGTTCGGGCCCAACCGGGTCGGTCCGCACGGGTTGCTGCAGTCGCTGGCCGACGGGATCAAGCTCGCCCTGAAGGAGGGACTCGTACCCGCCGGGGTGGACAAGTGGATCTATCTTGCCGCGCCGGTCATCTCGGTGATTCCGGCTTTCATGGCGTTCGCGGTGATCCCGTTGGGCGGTGAGGTGTCGATATTCGGTCACCGCACCGCCTTGCAGTTGACCGACCTGCCGGTCGCGGTGCTCTACATCCTGGCGGTGACGTCCATCGGGGTGTACGGAATCGTGCTGGCTGGCTGGGCATCCGGCTCGGTGTATCCACTGCTCGGCGGCCTGCGGTCGTCGGCGCAGGTGGTCTCCTACGAGATCGCGATGGCGCTGTCCTTCGCAACGGTGTTCATCTACTCGGGCACGATGTCCACGTCGGGCATCGTGGCGGCTCAGGAGCGCACCTGGTTCGTCTTCCTGCTGCTGCCTTCGTTCGTGGTGTATCTGACCTCGATGGTCGGCGAGACCAACCGGGCACCTTTCGATCTGCCCGAAGCCGAAGGTGAGCTGGTCGGCGGGTTCCACACCGAGTACTCGTCGCTGAAGTTCGCGATGTTCATGTTGGCCGAGTACGTCAACATGACCACGGTGTCCGCGCTGGCCACCACCCTCTTCCTCGGCGGGTGGCGGGCACCCTGGCCGCTGAGCATCTGGGAAGGGGCGAACGCCGGGTGGTGGCCACTGTTGTGGTTCACCGCAAAGGTATGGCTGTTCCTGTTCATCTTCATGTGGCTGCGAGCGACGCTGCCCCGCCTGCGTTACGACCAATTCATGGTCCTGGGTTGGAAATTACTCATTCCGGTGGCGCTGGGTTGGATCATGATCGTCGCCGTCATTCATACGCTGGTCGACCCCGGCGTACGGGACTGGGTGACCGCGCTGGTGGGGGTCGCCGGGCTGGCCGTCATGGCGGTGCTCCTCAACGCCCGCAGAAACCCGCGGATCGGGGGTCCGCCCCCGGCGCCCGCAACCCCGGCCGCCGATGTGCAGGCCGGCGCCTTCCCGGTGCCTCCCCTGCCGGCTGCGCACACGACCAAGGAGCAATCACATGCCTAAATTCCTCGATGCGCTTGCAGGATTCGCCGTCACGTTCGGGTCGATGTTCAAGAAGCCGATCACCGAGGAGTATCCGGAGAAGCCCGGGCGGGTGGCCCGGCGCTATCACGGACGGCACCAACTCAACCGCTACGCCGACGGCCTGGAGAAGTGTATCGGCTGCGAACTCTGCGCCTGGGCCTGCCCGGCAGACGCCATCTACGTCGAGGGCGCCGACAACACCGACGCCGAACGGTATTCCCCCGGCGAGCGTTACGGGCGCGTGTACCAGATCAACTACTTGCGGTGCATCGGCTGCGGCCTGTGCATCGAGGCCTGTCCCACCCGGGCGCTGACGATGACCAACGACTACGAGATGGCCGATGACAACCGTGCGGACCTGATCTACGGCAAGGACAAGTTGTTGGCGCCGCTCGAGCCTGGGATGCACCAACCGCCGCACCCGATGGCCCCGGGCAGCACCGACGAGGATTACTACCTGGGCAACATCACCCGCCAGAGCAGCGCGCACCGACGGGACAGCGACGACGCCCCACACGTCACCGACAACAACGGCGTCGCGCACGTGACAGACAACAATGGCGTCGCGCACGTAACGGACAACAATGGCGTCGCGCACGTAAGGAGCACCAATGGGTGAAGCCGTGCTGTTCTGGGTGCTGGCCCTGGTCGCCGTGGTGGGGGCGATCGGGGTGGTCGCGGCCCCCAAGGCGGTGTATTCGGCGATCTCGCTGGCCACCACGATGATCGCGCTCGCGGTGATCTACATTGCGCAGGATGCCCCGTTTCTGGGGGTGGTTCAGGTGGTCGTCTACACCGGAGCGGTCATGATGCTGTTCCTGTTCGTGCTCATGCTGATCGGGGTGGATTCCTCGGAGTCGCTGATGGAAACCCTTCGTGGACAACGACTCGCGGCGATCTGCATCGGTATCGGTTTCGGCGTTCTGCTGATCGCCGGGATCGGCAACGTCGCAGTCGCCGGCTTCGTGGGCCTTGACGCCGCGAACCAGAACGGCAACGTCGAGGGCCTGGCCGCACTGATCTTCACGCAGTACCTGTGGGCGTTCGAGTTGACCGGCGCGCTGCTGATCACCGCGACGCTCGGCGCGATGCTGCTGGCCCACCGTGAACGCACCGAGCGCCGTAAAACGCAGCGCGAGCTGGCGATCGAACGTTTCGCCCCTGGCGGTTATCCGACCACGCTGCCCAACCCGGGCGTCTACGCCCGCCACAACGCGGTCGACGTTCCGGCCCGTCTGCCCGACGGCTCGGCATCCTTGTTGTCGGTCAGCGCGATCCTGCAGGTGCGGCGGGTGCCCAGCGAGGGCGCGGACGACAACTCGAGCGGACGTGATCGATGAGTCCTGACTACTACCTGTATCTGTCGGCGCTGTTGTTCACCATCGGCGCCGCCGGAGTGTTGTTGCGTCGCAATGCCATCGTCGTGTTCATGTGTGTCGAGTTGATGCTCAACGCCGCCAACCTCGCCTTCGTCACGTTCTCGCGGATGCACGGCCATCTGGACGGACAGGTGGTCGCCTTCTTCACGATGGTCGTCGCTGCCTGTGAAGTCGTGATCGGGCTGGCGATCATCATGACCATCTTCCGGTCGCGGCGCTCTGCCAATGTCGACGCGGCGAACCTGCTGAAGCACTGATGAGCGCTTGCGCGAAGAACAGAAGGCACTGATGAGCGCTTGCGCGAAGAAGAGACAACCCTGATGAGCGCTTGCGCGAAGAACAGAAGGCACTGATGAGCGCTTGCGCGAAGAACAGAAGGCACTGATGAGCGCTTGCGCGAAGAACAGAAGGCACTGATGAGCGCTTGCGCGAAGAAGAGAGAGCACCTGATGAGCGCTTGCGCGAAGAAGAAAAAACACTGAGGCGCCGATGACCGTACCCGTGTGGCTGCTGATCGCGCTCCCCCTCGGCGGGGCGATGATGTTGTTGCTGTCCGGCCGGCGGAGCAACCCGTGGGGCCATCTGGTGGGTACCGCCGCCTCGCTGGCCTCGTTCGTCTGCGCCGCAGTGTTGTTCGTCGACATGGTCAGCCGGCCCGCCGAGGACCGCCGCATCACGCAGACGCTGTTCTCCTGGGTTCCCGTCGGAGAGCTGCAGGTGGACTTCGGCCTGCACCTCGACCAGCTGTCGATGTGCTTCGTGCTGCTGATCACCGGGGTCGGGTCGCTGATCCACATCTACTCCATCGGCTACATGGCCGAGGATCCCGAGCGCAGGAAGTTCTTCGGTTATCTCAACCTGTTCCTCGCGGCGATGCTGCTGCTGGTGCTCGCCGACAACTACCTCGGTCTGTACATGGGCTGGGAGGGCGTGGGCCTGGCGTCGTATCTGCTGATCGGGTTCTGGTCGCACAAGCCGTCGGCGGCGACGGCGGCCAAGAAGGCGTTCGTCGTCAACCGGGTCGGTGACATCGGGTTGGCGGTGGCGTTGATGCTGATGTTCGCCGCGGCCGGGTCGGTGTCGTTCACCGGCGTGTTCGACGCGGCGCCGCAGTTGAGCGAGGCCATGCTGACGCTGATCGGGTTGATGCTGCTGTTGGCCGCCTGCGGCAAGTCCGCCCAGGTGCCGTTGCAGTCGTGGCTCGGTGACGCCATGGAAGGCCCCACGCCGGTGTCGGCGCTCATCCACGCCGCGACGATGGTCACCGCCGGCGTCTACCTGATCGTGCGCTCGGGCCCGGTGTTCGACCTCGCGCCGCACGCCCAGACCGCGGTGGTGGTCGTCGGCGCGGTGACGTTGCTGTTCGGTGCGGTGATCGGCTGCGCGAAGGATGACATCAAGAAGGCGCTGGCCGCATCGACGATGAGCCAGATCGGCTACATGGTGCTGGCGGCCGGACTCGGGCCGGTCGGCTACGCGGTCGCGATCATGCACCTGCTGACCCACGGATTCTTCAAAGCGGGTCTGTTCCTCGGCGCCGGGTCGGTGATGCATGCGATGGACGACGAGGTGAACATGCGCCGCTACGGCGGGCTGCGCACCGCTCTTCCGGTGACGTTCGTGACGTTCGGACTGGGTTACCTGGCGATCATCGGCATCCCGCCACTGGCCGGCTTCTTCTCCAAAGACGGCATCATCGAGGCCGCGCTGGGCGCCGGCGGCATCAAGGGGGTCGTGCTGGGCGCAGTGACCATCCTCGGCGCCGGCATCACGGCCTTCTACATGACACGGGTGATGCTGATGACGTTCTTCGGCGAGAAACGCTGGGCCGAGACATCGCATCCGCACGAGGCGCCGTCGGTGATGACCTGGCCGATGATCCTGCTGGCGGTCGGGTCGGTGACTGCGGGCGCGGCGCTCGCCATCGGGGGCACGCTGGAGCACTGGTTGGAGCCGGTGGTGGGCGCTCATGAAGTCCACCACGTGCTGCCGGTGTGGGTGGTCACCGTGATCGTGTTGTCAGTGGTCGCAGTCGGCATCGTGATCGCCTACCGGATGTACGGCTCTCGTGCGGTCGCCGAGCAGCCGCCCGCCGGTTCGGCGCTGACCGTCGCCGCGCGCCAGGATCTCTACGGCGACGCGTTCAACGAGAAAGTGCTGATGCGACCGGGCCGGGTCTTCACCGAGGAACTGGTCGAGATCGACGACGAAGTGGTAGACGGTGTGGCCGGAGGCCTGGCGGGCGGGGTGTCGCGGATATCCCGAGGGTTGCGGAACACGCAGACCGGCTTCGCCCGATCGTATGCGTTGTCGATGCTGGTGGGCGCCACGCTGGTGGTCGCGACGATTCTGGCGGTGAACCTGTGGTGAGCTCGATTCCCTGGCTGACGGTGTTGTGGGCCGTCCCGATGGTCGGCGCGGTCGCGGTGATGGTGCTGCCCGCCGCGCAGTGGCAGCTGGTCAAGTGGGTGGCGTTGGGGGTCTCGCTGGCGGTGCTGGCCGTCACGGTGGTCGTGGCCGTCGGCTTCGACCCGGCCGGGGCGCAGTTCCAGTTCGTCGAATCCCACCGCTGGATACCGTCGTTCGGCACCGGTTACCAACTCGGTGTCGACGGGATCGCGTTGGCCCTGGTGGTGCTCACCGCCGTGCTGATGCCGATCCTGATCGTCGCCGGATGGAATGACACCCGCGACGACATCAGTTGGAGCGGCCGGTCGGTGCACGTGTACTTCGCGCTGATGCTGGCCGTGGAAGGCATGGTCCTGATCTCGTTGGTGGCGTTGGACATTCTGCTGTTCTACGTGTTCTTCGAGGCGATGCTGATCCCGATGTACTTCCTGATCGGCGGGTTCGGGGGTGCGCAACGCAGCGCCGCGGCGGTGAAGTTCCTGCTGTACAACCTGTTCGGTGGGCTGATCATGCTCGCCGCCGTGGTCGGCCTCTACGTTGCGACCGCGGGTAGCGACGCGTTCGAGGGCGGCACGTTCGATTTCCGCGCGATCGTCGCCGCGATCGCTGACGGCGAGTTCGCCCTGAACCCGATGGTCATGCATCTGCTGTTCGGTGGCTTCATGTTCGCGTTCGCGATCAAAGCGCCGCTGTGGCCGTTGCACCGGTGGTTGCCCGACTCCGCGGTACAGGCCACCCCGGCCAGCGCGGTGCTGATGATGGCCATCATGGACAAGGTCGGCACGTTCGGCATGATCCGTTACTGTCTGCCGTTGTTCGGCGACTCGGCTGCACTGTTCGCACCGGTGATCATCACGCTGTCGGTGATCGGGATCATCTACGGCGCCGTGGTCGCGATCGGCCAGACCGACGTCATGCGCCTGATCGCGTACACCTCGATCTCGCACTTCGGGTTCATCATCCTGGGCATCTTCGTGATGACCAGCCAGGGGCAGACCGGCTCGACGCTTTACATGGTCAACCACGGAATCTCGACCGCCGCTCTGTTCCTGATCGCCGGGTTCCTGGTGTCGCGCCGCGGTTCGCGTCTCATCAGCGCGTACGGGGGCGTGCAGAAGGTCGCGCCCGTCCTGGCGGGCACGTTCCTGGTGGCCGGGTTGGCGACGCTGTCGCTGCCCGGGTTGGCGCCGTTCATCAGTGAGTTCCTGGTGCTCATCGGCACGTTCACCCGCTATCCGGTGTTCGGTGTGCTCGCCGCCACCGCTCTGGTGCTCTCGGCGATCTACATCCTGTGGATGTACCAGCGGATGATGACGGGTCCCCTGCCCCGTGACATCGCCGACGGTGAGTCGAGACTTCCCGATCTGGTGCCTCGCGAGATCGTCGTGGTCGCACCGCTGATCGCGTTGCTGCTGGTGCTCGGGGTCTATCCCAAGCCTGCGCTCGACGTGATCGATCCGGCGGTGACTCACACGCTGACCTCGATCGATCAGCGAGACCCGAGTCCTGCGATCGCAGAGGGGTTCCCGAGATGACCATCCCTGCGCCGTCGATAGAGTACGGCCTGCTGTCCCCGATGCTGATCGTGCTGGGTTCGGCGGTGCTCGGTGTGCTGATCGAGGCGTTCGTGCCGCGCCGCCTGCGGTACCAGGTGCAGATCGGGGTCAGCCTGGCGGCCCTCCTCGCCGCGTTGGTCGCCGTCGTCGTGTTGGCGGGCCACCTCGGTGACGGCAACGGCGCTACGGCGATGCTGGGGGCGGTGGCCGTCGACCGGCCGGCCCTGCTGCTGCAGGGCACCATTCTGCTGGTCGGCATGCTCGGAATACTGCTCATCGGGGAGCGCCGGATCCGTTCTGGCGATTCCGATCCCGCCGACGGGCAGTCGGGCGGCTTGGATGCGTTCACCCCGCAAGCCTCGGTGGTCCCCGGCGGCGTCGCCGAGAAACACGACACCCGTGCGGGACTGATCCAGACCGAGGTGTTTCCGCTGACACTGTTCGCGGTCGGTGGAATGCTGTTGTTCCCCGCCGCCAACGACCTGCTGACGATGTTCGTCGCGCTGGAGGTGTTGTCGCTGCCGCTGTATCTGCTCTGCGGTCTGGCCCGCCGCCGACGCCTGCTGTCGCAGGAAGCGGCGATGAAGTACTTCCTGCTGGGCGCGTTCGCGTCGGCATTCTTCCTCTACGGCTCGGCGATGCTGTACGGCTACGCGGGCACGCTGCGCTTCGACGGGATCGCCGATGCGGTGACGCAGGGCACGGGAAAGCCTGCGCTGGCGCTCATCGGGGCGGGCCTGGTGTTGGTCGGGGTGTTGTTCAAAGTCGGTGCCGTGCCGTTTCATTCGTGGATCCCCGACGTGTACCAGGGGGCGCCGACCCCGATCACCGCGTTCATGGCGGCGGCCACCAAGATCGCCGCGTTCGGAGCGCTGCTGCGGGTGTTCTACGTGGCGCTGCCAGAGCTGCGTGACGACTGGCAGCCGGTGTTGTGGGCCGTGGCGATCCTGACGATGCTGGTCGGCACGATCACCGCCGTCACCCAGGCCGACGTGAAACGGATCCTGGCGTATTCGGCAGTCGCACATACCGGGTTCATCCTCACCGGCGTGGTCGCAGGCACCCCGGCCGGGTTGTCTTCGACGCTGTTCTATCTTTTCGCCTACGGTTTTTCCACCGTCGGCGCGTTCGCGGTGGTGGGTCTCGTCCGCGACCGCATGGGCGAGGAGGACACCGACATCTCCCGGTGGGCCGGGCTGGGAAGACGTTATCCCGTGGCCGGACTCGTGTTCTCGTTGTTCTTGCTGGCCTTCGCCGGAATCCCGCTGACCAGCGGCTTCGTCAGCAAGTTCGCGGTGTTCAAGGCGGCGGGTGAGAGTGGCGCGATCGCACTGGTGGTCGTCGGCGTGATCGCCAGTGCGATCGCCGCTTACTTCTACGTGCGCATCATCGTGCTGATGTTCTTCACCGAGCGTCCGGATGACGCACCGGAGGTCGTGGTGCCCAGCGTGTTGACCAGTGGCGTCATCGCCGTCACGGCCGCCGTCACGTTCCTTCTCGGCGCGCTGCCCCAACCGCTGCTCGACCTGGCCAATGCTGCTGACCGCTTCCTCTGATACGACTGCGATATGACCGAGGACCACACCGTCCCCGCCGCGGACCCAGGCCAAATCGTCCGCACCGCGGACCGTGATCAGATTGTCCGCACCGCGGACCCAGGCCAGATTGTCCGCACCGCGGACGGTGATCAGATTGTCCGCACCGCGGACGGTGATCAGATCGTCCGCACCGCGGACCGTGGCCCCGTGCGAGTCATCACCCTCAACCGTCCCGCGGCCCGCAACGCGCTCAGCGGCGCTCTGAACCGCGCCCTCTACGCCGCGCTGACCGACGCCGACGCCGACGAAGCGGTGTCCGCGGTGGTGCTGACCGGGACCGACCCGGCGTTCTGCGCCGGTGTCGACCTGAAAGAGGCCGCCCGTGACGGCTTGCGCTATTTCGAGGAATTCCAGTCGCACAGTTGCATCGCGGCGGTGGCGGCGATGCACACACCGGTCGTGGGCGCCATCAACGGGGCCACGTTCACCGGCGGACTCGAGATCGCCCTGGGCTGCGACTTTCTCGTCGCTTCCGAGCGCGCCGTGTTCGCCGACACCCATGCCCGGGTCGGCATCCTGCCCGGTGGTGGGATGACCGCGCGGCTGCCGCAGCTGGTGGGCGCTGCGATGGCCCGGCGGTTGTCGATGACCGGCGAAGTCGTCGATGCCGTGCGGGCCGAACGGATCGGCCTGGTCACCGAAGTGGTCCCCCACGAAAGGCTGCTGCACCGCGCTGTCGAGCTGGCCACCCAGATCGCCGACGTACCCCGTTCGACGATGCGCAGCCTCAAGAGGATCTACACCACTGGCTCAGCCGCGGTGACCGACCCCGCGCTGGCGGCCGAAGAAGCGATCGCGATCGCCCAGCACCGCGACTTCGAGGCTCTCGAGGGGACGTTCCGCGCGGTGACACAGCGCAACAAGGAACAGATGGACCCCGGCTGACACCCACTTGTCGGCGTCACACGGTCACGGCGCACCCGGCTCGAGTACGGCATCCACAGCGGTGTAGAGCGTCTCGGTTTCGGCGTGTAAGACCGAATCGCCGCTCGGCAGTGCACGCTCCAGAGCCAGGCCGTTGAGAACGGTCATCAGGAATCGCGCCTGCAGGGTGCGGTCCCCGGCGCGAAGCACCCCTTCGTCGGCGAGCACGCTCAACCAGTATTCGACACGTCGTGCCGACGTGCGATCGAAGGCTTGATACGCCGCGCGGACCTGCTCGGTCGGCTCCGCTGCAATGAAGTTCTGATACATGGTCGCCCAGGCTTGTCGGGCCTCCGTCCCGACCCCGGCGGGCGCGAGCACCTGACGCAGGCACTCCACCAACCGGTCGCGCGCGGGGCGGGACGTATCCCGGATCGGGTCGCCGGGGATGAAGTGCTCATAGATCCGCGTCAGCACCTCGTCCTGCAGCGCTCGCTGGGTCGGGAAGTGAAACCGCAACGATCCCGTGCTCACTCCGGCTCGCGCCGCCACCGCCCGGACACTGAGTGTCGTCGTGACGTCTTCGGCGATCATCTCTGCCGCCGCTTTGAGGATCTTTTCCCGCGTGTGCAAGGGCGATTCCTTTGCTGGTACCGACCGATCCGGCTGTGCTAACACACTGTGTTAGTGTCGGGCTAACACGGCGTACCAGTGATCGTATCCTCGTCCGACTGGGCCACGAACGGCACCGCCGCGCGGAAGTCGACCACGGAAATCGAAAGGCACGCGATGACATCGGACCAGCGGGTCACCCGGCAGCTCCTGCGGTGGCGGGCCGTCGCCATCGTGGTGGACAACGCCCGGGCTTACCTGGCTCTGAATGTGGCCATGTACGGGTTGTTCCTGGCCGGCTTCATCGTCGGCCTGACCTTCCCGCAACTCAGCCGAGCGCAGGTGACGCGCCTCGACGACAACGGCACCACAGATCTGGTGCAGTCGCTGATCGACCGTCCCTGGCTGTTCGCCGTGACCATTCTCGGTGTGAACGTCATCAGGATGAGCGTGTTGACCATCGTCCTGCCGTCCCTGGTCGTGCCGTTTGCGGGCATCGCACTGTTCGCCTATTGGGCCTTCACCACGGGGATCACGCTGGTTCCGGCCAGCGACCTGGGATGGGTGGCACTCATCCCCCACTCCCTGACGCTGGTCGTCGAGTTCCAGGCGTACCTCGTGCTGCTGCTGGGTGTGTACCTGCTCGGCAGGAACTGGATCCGGCCCGGCACCGCCGGTGCGGACAACCGGCGCGGCGGCTACCTCTACGGGCTGCGACAACTCGGCCGGCTTGCTGTGCTCGCCGCCGTCCTGCTCGTCATCGGCGCGGTGTACGAAGCGTTCTCGCTGCGCTACCTGGTCCACCCGCTGGCTCAGTGGCTGCTGTGACCGGGAGAGCCCGAATGGGCGCCGAGCGGATCGTCCGGGTGCGCTACCAGCACCAGGGCGGTCCGCCGGCCCTCGGGACCGGCTGCAAAGCGGTCACGTCGCGGGTGCGGCCAGCACCCCGTGCAGCAGGATCGAGGTGACGTCGTCGACCCACCGCGCGGAGGGCAGGGTGTCCGGCGACTGGATCACCGCCAGCAGCGTGGCGCCGCCGATCAGGTCGACGAGGCGGTCGGGGTCGATCTCGGCGCGGACCTCACCGCGGTCGACGGCATCGCGGAGCCGATCCCGCACCGCGGCGAACAGTTCGGTGAAGCGGGCGCTGACCCGCCCGCTGAGCGCGGCGTCGGCGGTCATGTCGGTGATGAGCCCGGGCAGCGCCGCCCGCACCACCGGGCTGGTGAACACGTCGCGGGCAGCCTCGATCATCGCGCGCAGGTCGGCGGCGATGTCACCGGGCGGGGCCTCCATCGCCGACGGGGTCACCGGGAACGCCGCCTCGTGTACCAGTTCGGCTTTGCTCGACCACCGGCGATACAGCGCGGTCTTGGTGGTTCCGGCCCGATCGGCGACGGCGGCCATGGTCACGTTGGAATAGCCGATTTCGACAAGTAGATCCGCGGTGGCGCGCAATATGGCAGCGTCGATACGAGGGTCGCGGGGACGGCCTGCACCCGGGGGCTTGCCAGCCGACAACGGGTCTGCTTTCATATCGCTACCCCCGGTATCGTAACTGTGGCGGAAGGACCGGTCTGTGCCCAGTGATCCAGCCGTTGAGGACGTCGAACGGCTCCAGCGGTCCAGTCGTGACATGACGAATGTCCCTGCGGCTCTTTCGCAGTGGTTGTCAACTGTACTACCGAACACCACCCCCGAGATCACCGTGGAAAGCGGCGTGGACTCCAACGGCATGTCCTCGGAGACCATCTTACTGTCGGGGCGCTGGACGCACGGCGGGCGACCAGTCGAGCAGCGCTGGGTTGCCCGCGTCGCGCCCACCGAGGCCGACGTGCCGGTCTTCGACCACTACCGCCTCGACCATCAGCACGAAGTGATGCGCCTGGTCGGCGAATTGACCGACGTGGCGGTGCCACCGGTGCGCTGGCTCGAAGACACCGGCACGGTGCTGGGCCGGCCGTTCTTCCTGATGGACCGCATCGACGGTGAGGTTCCCCCGGACGTCATGCCGTACACATTCGGGGACAACTGGCTCTACGACGCCAGCCCCGAGCAGCAACGCCGGCTGCAGGACAACACCGTCGAGATCCTGGCCACCTTGCATTCGATCCCCAACGCCCGTCAGGTGTTCGGCTTCCTCCAGGACGTCGACCCGCCCGGCGAGACGGCGCTGCACCGTCACTTCGGGTGGCTGAAGAACTGGTATGCGTTCAGCGTCCCGGACATCGGCCGCTCACCCCTCGTGGAGCGCGCGCTGACCTGGCTGGAGGCGCATTTCCCGGCCGACGTGGCGGCGCAGGAACCCGTACTGGTCTGGGGCGATTCACGGATCGGCAACGTGATGTATCGCGACTTCACCCCGGTCGCGGTGCTCGACTGGGAAATGGCGACGGTCGGCCCACGCGAGTTCGACCTGGCCTGGATCAGCTACGCGCACATGGTCTTTCAGGAACTCACCGGCCTCGCGGGACTGCCGGGAATGCCGGACTTCCTGCGTGAGGAGGATGTCCGGGCCACATACCGGGACCTGACCGGTGTCGACGTCGGCGACCTGGACTGGTTCTACGTGTATTCCGGGGTGGTGTGGGCCTGTGTGTTCATGCGCACCGGAGCGCGCCGGGTGCATTTCGGTGAGATCGAGAAACCCGACGACATCGAGACGCTGTTCTACCACGCGCCGTTGCTCAAGCGCATGATCGGAGAGGCCGGCTGATGCTCGGACCCATGGACGAATACCCGGTCCACCAACTGCCGCAGCCCATCGCGTGGCCGGGCTCCTCGGACCGCAACTTCTACGACCGCTCCTACTTCAACGCCCACGACCGCAGCGGCGACATCTTCGTCGTCACCGGCATCGGTTACTACCCCAACCTGGGGGTCAAGGACGCGTTCCTGTTGGTGTCACGGCGCGGCAGCGGCAAATACGGCGTAAGCGGTGACACCCAGACCGCGGTACACCTGTCCGACGCGATCGACCAGGACCGCCTCAACCAGCATGTGGGCGCCTACCGCGTCGAGGTCATCGAACCGCTGCGCAAGCTTCGCATCGTGCTCGACGAGACCGACGGCATCGCCGCGGACCTGACCTGGGAGGGCCTGTTCGATGCGGTGCAGGAGCAGCCGCACATCATGCGGCGCGGCAACCGCATCACGCTCGACGCCCAGCGGTTCGCCCAGGCCGGCACCTGGAGCGGCCGGCTGCTGATCGACGGCCAGGAGATCGAGGTCGACCCGACCCGCTGGATCGGCACCCGTGACCGGTCGTGGGGCATCCGCCCGGTCGGCGAGGCCGAGCCCGCCGGTCGGCCCGACGATCCGCCGTTCGAAGGCATGTGGTGGCTCTACGTACCGATGGCGTTCGACGACTTCGGCATCGTGCTGATCATCCAGGAGGATCCGCACGGGTTTCGCTCGCTCAACGACTGCACCCGCATCTGGAAGGACGGCCGCGTCGAACAGCTGGGCTGGCCCAGAGTGAGGATCAGCTACCGCTCGGGGACCCGCATTCCCACCGGCGCGGCCATCGACGCCACCGCGTTCGACGGCAGCCCGGTGCACTTCGACGTCGAGTCGAAGCTGGCCGTGCCGATCCATGTCGGTGGTGGATACGGCGGCGACTCCGACTGGCTGCACGGGATGTGGAAGGGCGAGGCGTTCACCGAACGCCTCACCTACGACATGACCGATCCCGCCGTCATCGGGCGGGCGGGCTTCGGGGTCATCGACCACGTCGGCCGGGCGGTGTGCCGCGACGCCGACGGTGTCGAGCGTGAAGGGTGGGGTCTGTTCGAGCACGGCGCCCTCGGCCGCCACGATCCGTCGGGGTTCGCCGACTGGCTGTCCGTCGCGCCGTGACGTTCGAGCCGGGTCACGCGCTCCTGGACTGCGATGTGCCGGCACGCCCGAACACCAACGACCGGTCGGAGTCGCCGAGCCGGTGGCTCAGCACGTCCCGCACGTAGCTGTGGGTCAGCATCCATGGCCTGCGGGTGCCCGATCTCGGCAGCGCGTCGGCGCCGCGCAGCACGTATCCGGCCTGCAGGTTGAATGCCGGCTGCTCCGGCATGTGCGCATCGCCCAGGTGCGGATAGGCGTAGGCGTAACCACGGGACCGCATGTAGGCCAACAGGTTCGCCACCGACCGCGCGGTCAGGTCGGCGCCCAGCGTCCACGAGGCGTTCGTGTAACCCAGCGACCACGCCGCGTTCGGCACGTCCTCGAGCATGTGCCGCCGGTAGATGAACCGCTCGTTGGGCGCCACCTTCTCGCCGTCGACGCTGACCGCGACGCCGCCCAGCGCCTGCAACTGCAGGCCGGTCGCGGTGACGACGACGTCGGCGTCGACCCGGCGCCCGGACGCGAGCACGATGCCGTCACGACGGAAGTGGTCGATGTGATCGGTGATCATCTCGACGTCCCCGGCGGCCACCGCCTTGTACAGATCGGAGTCCAGGATGAAACACAGCCGCTGATCCCAGGGGTTGTAGGGCGGATTGAAGTGCGTGTCGACGGCGTACCCGGGGGGAAGTGACCGAGACGCGGTGCGACGCAGCAGCCGCTTACTCAGGCCCGGTGCGGTGCGTGAGACGAGCCAGATCAACGAGCCGAACAGGGCCAGTATCCACCGGGCCACCCAAGCCCCCGCCCTCGCCGGCAACATCCGCCGGATCGCGTTGATCGGCGGGACCACCCGGCTGACCGAGAACATGTACGAAGGGGTGCGCTGCAGCATCGTCACGTGTGCGGCGCGTTCGGTGAGCGCCGGGATCATGCTGACGGCGGTGGCGCCGCTGCCGATGACCACCACGCGCTTGCCGGTGTAGTCGAGCCCGCGCGGCCAGTGTTGCGGATGGATGACCTCGCCGGCGAAGTCCTCGATTCCGGTGAAGCTCGGCACGTACGGTTCGTCGTAGTCGTAATAGCCGCTGGCGAACACCACGAAGCCGGTCGTGTACACCGCCGCCGTCCCGACCCGGTCGGCGCGAAGGGTCCAGGTGTGCGTGGTCCAGTCCCAATCCGCCGACTGGACAAGGGTGTTGAACCGGATGTGGTCGTCGATGCCGTGCTTGTGCGCCGTGTCTGCCAGGTACTGCCAGATGTGTCCGCCGTCGGCGATCATCTCCTCGCGTTTCCAGGGCTCCCACGGAAAGGACAAGGTGAAGATGTCACTGTCGGAACGGATTCCGGGATACTGAAATAAATCCCAGGTCCCGCCGAGCCGTTCGCGCCGCTCCAGGATGAGGTAGGTCAGGTCCGGGTTCTTCTCCCGGATGCGGTACGCGGCGTCGATTCCGGAGATTCCGGCACCGATGATGATGACGTCGGCATGTTCTGCGTGACGTCGGTCAGCGTCGTGGCGGTCGGTGTCGAGGCCGCCGTCGCTGCCGGTGGCGTCGCTGCCGGCCATGGCCTACTCCTTACGCTGTCTTGACCGCCCGCACCGCGGCCCGGCCGAACACCATCGATTCCTCGACCCGGTCCAGGCGGTGGTCGATCGCGTCCAGAACATAGTTGTGCCGCACATTCCAGGGCCGGTGGGTGCCCGACTTGGGCAGTACGTGCACGGCGCGCCGTACATAGCCGGCGTTGATGTCCCACGCCGGTTTCTCCTCCATCGGCGTGGCGCCCAGATGCGGATAGGCGTGTGTGTAGCCGTGGGAGTCCATGTAGGCCAACAGTTTCGCCACCGCCCGGGCGGTCAGGTCGGCCCGCAGCGTCCACGAGGCGTTGATGTACCCGACGCACCACGCCAGGTTCGGCACGTCCTCGAGCAGATGTTCTTTGTAGACGAACCGGTCAGCGGGCTTGACCTCTTCCCCGTCGACGCTGAGCGCGACCCCACCGAGTGCCTGCAACCGCAGCCCGGTGGCGGTGACGAGCACGTCGGCGTCGATCCGCGTGCCGGACTTGCACACCACGCCGGACTCGTCGATGTGGTCGATCTCGTCGGTCACCACCTCGGCTCGCCCTGCGCCGATCGCATCGTAGAAATCACCGGACAGGATGAGACACAGCCGCTGGTCCCACGGATCGTAGGTGGGCTTGAAATGCGTGTCCACAGGATAGTTCTCGGGCAGGTAGTGCTTGGCGACCGCGCGGATCGCCTTGCGGCTGAACCCTGGAGCTCTGCGCGCGATGCCGTAGACGGCGACGATGAACAGCACGTTGTACAACCAGGCGAGGCGGTAACCGAGTCTGCGCGGGGGCACCTTGCGCAGCAGGTTGACCACGGGGTTGATCCGTTGCCCCGACAGCAGATAGGTCGGCGAGCGCTGCAGCATGGTCACATGGCCGGCTTTGCGCGCCACCGCGGGAATCATGCTGATCGCGGTCGCGCCGCTGCCGATCACCACGACCCGTTTGCCGGTGTAATCCAACGACTCGGGCCACAGCTGGGGATGCACCACCGGCCCGGCGAAGTTCTCGATACCGGCGAAGTCCGGCCGGTAGGGCTCGTCGTAGTCGTAGTAGCCGGTGCCGAAGAACAGGAAGCGCGCCCGGTACGTGCGAGCCGCACCGTCATGGGTGGTCTGCACTGTCCACATGTCGGTCGACGAATCCCAATCCGCCGAGAGCACCCGGGTGTCGAACTGGATGTGGCGATCGATGTCGTGCTTGTGCGCGGCGTCGACCAGGTAGGTGCGGATGTCCTCGCCGTCGGCGACGTTCTCCGGCCGGGTCCACGGCTCCCACGGGAACGACAGCGTGAAGATGTCGCTGTCGGAGCGGATACCGGGATAGCGGTGCAGGTCCCAGGTGCCCCCGATGGCCGACCGTCGCTCCAGGATGGTGTAACTCAGTTGCGGGTTGCGCTCCTGGATCCGGTACGCCGCACCGATCCCGGAGATGCCCGCGCCGATGATCAAGACGTCGGAGAAGTCGTCTGCCGCCGGACTGACCTGATGCACCCGCAACCTCCTTTGGTCCCGCCACGTACCACGATATGGGTCCGGGACCGCACGCGTCGACAATCCGGCTCAATGAATCGAGCGAGAGTTCGACGCTCTGCCCCGACGGCCGCATCGAATACGCGAGGATGGGGACGTGGATGCAGGCGCGGGTGAGGTCGTGGATGTCGTCGTCGTCGGGGCGGGGTTCGCCGGGCTGACGGCCGCGCGGGAGCTGAGCCGGCTGGGACACGACGTGCTCGTCCTGGAAGGCCGTGACCGGGTCGGGGGCCGCTCCTACACGGCGATGCTGGCCGGCGCCCCGGTCGACCTGGGTGCGACATTCGTCGGGCCCACGCAGGACGCCGTGCTGGCCCTGGCCGCCGAGCTGGGCTGTGACTCGGTGCCCACCTACGGACGTGGCAAGAACCTGATCCGTTGGCGCGGCAAGGTGCGTTCCTACCGCAGCACGATCCCCCGGCTGTCCATCCTCGAGTTGCTCGACGTCTCACGCATCCAGTGGAGATTCGACCGCATCAGCCGCAGGGTGAGTGTCGCCGAGCCGTGGGCGTCCCCCGTCGCCGACGAACTCGACCGGGTGTCGCTGGAGCAGTGGCTGCGCTCGGTGCACGCGGGCGCGTCCACACGTGACCTGATGGCGATCATGTCGCGGGTGACCTGGGGCGCCGAACCCGACGCGGTGTCGATGTTGCACGCGGTGCGCTACGTCAAGGCCGCGGGTGGACTGAACAGGATGCTCGACGTCGAGGGCGGAGCCCAGCAGGACCGCTATCCGGGCGGCACTCAGCAGATCGCCATCAGGATGGCCGATGCGCTCGGCGAGCGGGTGAGGCTCGACGCGCCGGTTGGGCGTATCGCGCGTAACCCCGACGCGACGCTGACCGTCAGTTGCCCGGGCGGTGAGATCACCGCGCGCGCTGTCGTCGTCGCCGTCCCGCCCGCGCATCGCGGCGGCATCGAGTTCGACCCGCCGCTGCCACCCGAGCACGCCGCACTGATCCGGAACTGGCCGCAGGGCAACCTGAGCAAGGCCTACGCCGCGTACGAGACCCCGTTCTGGCGGGCTGACGGCTACTCGGGTGAGGCGCTCTCCGACGAGGGGCCCGTCTTCATCACCTTCGACGTCAGCCCCGACGTCAGCGGCGACGGCGACGCGGGGCCGGGCATCCTGCTGGGGTTCACCGACGCGCGCAGCTTCGACCCGCTGCCGCCGGCGGATCGGCGTGAGGTCGCGCTCGCGGGTTTCGCATCGCTGTTCGGCCCGCCCGCGACCCGGCCGGTCGACTATCTCGATCACTGCTGGAGCGCCGAGGACTTCGCGCCGGGCGGGCCGACCGCAGCGGTCCCGCCCGGGGCGTGGACGGCGCACGGCCCGTGGTTGCGACGCGCCTGCGGCGGCATCTTCTGGGCCGGCACCGAGACCGCCGACGTCTGGACGGGATTCCTGGACGGGGCGGTGCGTTCAGGTCTGCGCGCCGCCGCCGAGGCGCATCAGGAGCTCGCGCGGCCTTCCTGACGGACAGAGTCGATCAGCCACTGCAGTTGCGCGTTGACGTCGGCGGGACGTTCCAGGATCGCGCAGTGGCCGCCGTCGAGCTCGACGAACCGCGCCAGGTTCGGTGCGGTCGCGGCGATCCGCCTGGACGACACCATCGGCAACAGGCGATCTTGGCTGCTGCCGATCACCAGCGTCGGCACCGTCAGGTTCTTCAGGCCGATGTGCCGCGGTCCGAGATGTTCGACCAGCACCCGGGCCCAGCCGCCGCGCCCGGCCGCCGGGGTGGCGTTGAACAACTGGTAGACGAGATCCGTGACCGCCGGGTCGGCGTCGCGGCCGACGGCGATCGAGGACACGAAACGGCGGCTGGGCCGGTCGGCCGCACGGACCAACGGCGCCCCGCCGAACGCTTTGAGCAGGGTGCCGGCCGCGCGCACCCGGGCTTCGGAGAACTGCGCGGGCACCGGCAGGAGGTTGACGTTGCGCAGCAGGTCACCGGTCGTGGTGTTGATCAGCGCGACGGCGTCGGCGCGCTCGGACACGCGCTCCGGATGACGCTCGGCCCATGAGGTGATGGCGATGCCGCCCATCGAGTGCCCGGCAACCACCGCGCGCTCGCCGGGCTGCAGCGTGGCGGCCAGTACCGCGTCCAGGTCCGCGGCGAGGTGGTCGAGGCTGTAGCCGCCCCGCCGCGGTGGCACCCCGCTGCGTCCGTGACCGCGATGGTCGAAGGCGATGACCCGATGGTGCCGGGCCAGCTCGGAGATCTGGTGCGCCCACACCCGCAGGGCGCAGGTGATGCCGTGCGCCAACACGACCGGATAGCCGTCCTCGGGGCCGAAGACCTCGGTGTGCAGCCGCACGCCGTCGACCGATCGCACATCGACGAACCGTCCGGGGGGAAGCCCGTCGGCGGCGAAACCACCGCCGCGCACCCTGGTGCCGCCTCGTGCCATGCGCATGCTCCTCGGTTCCAGCAACGTTGCCGTGCCCCACGCCGGTGGCGAGATCGAACCACGCCGGTGGCGAAATCGAACCACGCCGGCCGGCGTCGGTGGACCAACCGACGGCGTCGGTGGACCAGACTGTACCGGCGGACACCGTCGCCGACGGTGAGCCACGGGGGCGTTAAATGGTCGGATGCGTGCGATACAGATAGCCCGGCTCGACGGACCGCAGGCCGCCCACGTCGTCGAGATCGACGAACCCGCCGGCGGTGACGATGTGGTCGTCGTCGACGTGCACGCCGCCGGGGTGGCCTACCCCGACGCCCTGCAGTCCCGCGGCCTCTACCAGTACAAGCCCGAGATGCCCTACATCCCTGGTGCCGAGATCGCCGGGGTGGTGCGCAGCGCCCCCGAGGAGGCCCACGTCCGCCCGGGCGACCGGGTCGCGGGGCTGACGATGCTGTGCGGCGCGATGGCCGAAGTCGTGACCCTGCCGCCGGAGCGCCTGTTCAGGCTGCCGGACTCGGTGTCGTTCGAGGCCGGCGCCGGGGTCCTGTTCAACGACCTGACGGTGCACTTCGCGCTTCGGACCCGCGGCCGATTGAGCAACGGCGACACGGTGCTGGTGCATGGTGCCGCCGGTGGGATCGGCACGTCGACGCTGCGGCTCGCGCCGGCGTTCGGCGCGGCGCGCACCATCGCAGTGGTCAGCAGCGAGGAGAAGGCCGATGTCGCCCGGGCGGCCGGCGCCTCCGACGTCGTGCTGGCCGACGGGTTCAAGGACGCGGTCAAGGAGTTGACCGACGGGCGCGGGGTGGACATCGTGGTCGACCCGGTGGGCGGTGACCGTTTCACCGACTCGTTGCGTTCGCTGTCGCCGGGCGGACGTCTCCTGGTGGTCGGGTTCACCGGCGGGGACATCCCCACGGTGAAGGTGAACCGGTTGCTGCTGAACAACGTCGACGTGGTCGGCGTCGGGTGGGGCGCCTGGACCATGCGCCATCCCGGCTACCTGCAGCAGCAGTGGGCCGAACTGCTCCCGCTGCTGGCGTCCGGTCGGGTCAGCGCCCCGGAACCGGTGGTGTTCCCGCTCGAGGACGCCGCGGCGGCGATCGCCTCGCTGGAGGACCGGACAGCCAGGGGCAAAGTTGTCGTCTCGCTGCGCTGAGCGGATCGGGCTGCGCCCGCAGAATATCCGATTGGATGCACGGGTCTTTGCCGGCTGCGATGATGAGTGCCGTGCCCACCGCTAGCCTGCGTCCGGTCGAGAATCCCCAGGTTGCTGGATTCCTGGATGCGGTGACGGACAGGCCCACCGCGCTGGTGATCGAGGGCGAGGCCGGCATCGGGAAGACCACCCTGTGGCTGTCGCTGCTGCGCCAGGCGCGCGCCCGCGGCTTCCGCGTGCTGACCGCGCGGGTCGGCCAGGCGGAAACGGTGATGGCGTTCGCCGCGCTGGCCGACCTGCTCAGCGAGGTGGACGCCGAGCACTTTGCGACGCTGCCGGCACTGCAGCGCCTGGCCTTGGACCGGGTGCTGTTGCGCGCAGGCGCCGAAGGCCCCCCGACCGATCAGCGGGTGGTGGCCGCGGCTTTCGTCTCCGTCCTCGATCACATGCACCAGTCCGACGACCGGACCCCGGTGCTGCTGGCAATCGACGACGCGCAGTGGCTGGACAGCTCCAGCCGTACCGCCGTCGAGTTCGCGGCACGCCGACTCAACGGCGCCTTCGGTGTGCTGATGACCGAGCGGTGCACCCCCGGGGACGGCCAGGTCGCACGCTGGCTGCAGCTCGACCGGCCCGACCGTCTGGGCCGGGTGACGGTGCAGCCGATGGACACCCGGGAGTTGCACGCGGTGATCTCCGATCGTCTGGGCCGCACGTTCTCCCGTCCGACGGTGTTGCGGATCGCCGAGACCTCCGGCGGCAACCCGTTTTTCGCCCTGGAACTGGCGCGCGCGCTGCAGGACGACCAGGCCGGCCCCGAGCAGCCGCTCCCCGCCACCCTCACCGATCTGGTGCGGCGGCGCATTGCGGCGCTCGACGACGCCGAACGCGCGCTGTTGCTGAGCGTGGCCTGCCTCGCCGACCCGACGATCGAGTTGCTGGCGAAGGCCAACGACGTCGATGCCGATGAGCTCGCGCGCCGCGTGGAGCGCGCCGAGGCGGCGGGCATCCTCGGCCTCGACGGTCACCGGGTGCGGTTCACCCACCCGCTGTTGGCCAGTGGCGTCTACAGTGACGCCGGGCCTCCGGCGCGCCGCGCGATGCACCGTAGGCTGGCCGCGCTGGAAACCCAGCCCGAGCTCAGAGCCCGTCACCTGGCGCTGGCGGCGGCGCACGGCGATGAGGAGATCCTCACGGCGCTCGACCAGGCTGCGGACTCCGCACGGTCGCGCGGGGCGCCGGCAGCGGCCGCTGAGCTCGTCGATCTGGCTCTGGGGCTCGGTGGTGACACGGTGCTGCGCCGAATGAAGTCTGCGGAGAACCACTTTCTGGCCGGCAACACCGCCAGGGCCGGGGCCCTGCTCGCCGACGCTGCGACGATGGAACCGGGCATGCTGCGCGCCATGGCGACGAGCCTGCTGGCCACCGTGCGGATGTACGAGAACGAACACGCCGAGGCGGTCGAACTGCTGCGCAGCGCCCTCGACGACGCCGCGGGGATCCCGGCGATCATGGTGCAGGTGCTGCTGCGATTGTCGTTCGCGTTGAACAGCATCGGCGAGCTCGACGATGCGCGTCGGCACGTCCGTGATGCGGTCAAGCTGGCCGAGGAGCTCGGCGTGCCGGCGATCACCAGCGCCGCGTTGGCCTGGTCGGTGCATGTGAACTTTCAGTGCGGCCGCGGCCTGGACGAGGACTCGCTGGACCGGGCGATGCAGTCCTACGACAGCGCGCTGGATGTGCCGATCATCTTCCGGGCGCCGTTCGTCCACGCGCTGGCCCTGTCCTGGACCGGCCGGCTCGAGCAGGCTCACGACGAGTTGACCGCGGTCCGCAGCGTCTGCATCGAGCGCGGCGCCGAGAGCGACATGATGGCCATCGCAGGGTTTCTGGCGATCAACCACATCTGGCGTGGGCAGGTCGCTGAGGCCGCCGTCGAGGCGGCGGAGGCGGTGGAGCGGGCCGAGCAACTCGGCGGCGACGACGTGCTGATCATCCCGATGACGGTGCGCGCTGCGGTGGCCGCCTACGCCGGCCGTGAGGATGCCGCCCGCGCCGACGCCCGCTGGGTGCTGACCGCGATGAGGAATCGCAGCTCATCGCACATCGCCGACTGGCCGGGCATGACGCTGTGTTTCCTCGAGGAGTCGCTGGGCAACCACCGCGAGGCACTCGACGCGCTGGACCCGGCTTTCCTGGCGGACCAGATGCCCTGCACCGAGCAGATGTATGCCTGGCACCTGCCCGACGTGATCGAGGCGATGGTGGGAGTGGGCCGGCTCGACGAGGCCGAGACGCTCACCCGTGCGCTGGAACAGAACGGCGCGCGTCACGACCGTGCCTGGATGAAGTCGGTGGGGGCGCGGTGCCGGGCGATGCTGCTGGCGGCACGCGGTGATGTGACCGCCGCCGAGCAGACCGCACACCGCGCGTTGGCCGAACACGAGTCGTTGCCGATGCCGTTCGAGCGGGCCAGGACCCAGCTGATCCTGGGTCAGCTGCAGCGCAGGCTGCGCCAGAAGAACACGGCGGCAACCAATCTGGCCGAGGCACGCCAGGTGTTCGAGCGGCTGGGCACACCGTTGTGGGCGCGCCGCGCCGAGGCCGAGCTGGCTCGTACCGTGGTGGCGCCGTCAGAGGATCTGAGCCAACTGACACCGTCCGAGCAGCGGGTCGCCGAGATGGCGGCCTCCGGGGCGACCAATAAGGACATCGCCGCAGCCATGTTCATCAGCGCCAAGACGGTGGAGCACAACCTGACCAAGATCTACCGCAAGCTCCAGATCAGTTCACGCGCGGAGCTGGGAAGACGCATGGATCAGGGTGGCAACGACTCCGCTTAGGTGATCCATTCCGGTTGCTGATCGACGTCGACGGCCGAGAAGTCCTTGTGCGGCAGACCCGCGATGGTGCCGCCGTCGACTACGAACTCGGAGCCGGTCGAGTAGCTCGAATCGTCACTGGCCAGGTACACCACCAGGTTGCTGACCTCGCGCGGCTGGGCGATGCGGCCCAGCGCGCTGGAGAAGATGTCCTCCGGAACCCAGTCGGCCATCGGCGTTTTCACCAGGCCGGGGTGCACCGAGTTGACCCGGATCCCGAATGCGCCCAGCTCCAGTGCGGTCGATTTAGTGAGCCCGCGCACGGCGAACTTGGTGGCGGTGTAGCCGTGACAGGCCACGGTGCCGGCCATCCCCTCGATGGACGAGATGTTGATGATCGATCCTCGGCCGGCGGCCTTCATGGCCGGTGTGACGGCGCGGATGCCGAGGAAGACACCGGTCAGGTTGATGTCGAGGATGCGCTGCCATTCCGACAGCGGGAAGTCCTCCACGGTGCCGATGTTGAGGATGCCGGCGTTGTTCACCAGGATGTCGATGCCGCCGAACTCGGCGAGGGCGACGGCCACCGCGCGTTCCCAGTCGTGGGGCTGGTGACGTCGAGGTGGACATAGCGGGCTGCATCGCCCAGGTCCTCGGCGACCCGTTCGCCTTCGGCGTCGAGGATGTCACCGCAGACCACGCGCGCGCCGTGCGCGACCATCTCGCGGGCATGCGAAGCCCCCATCCCTCGGGCGGCGCCGCTGACGAGAGCGACCTTGCCGGCCAACCGTGCAGTCATCAATCCTCCTGTCGTGGCGGCCTGTTCGATGCGGCCGCGGGTGTGGCTCCGGTCACACCCTAGCGCCGCAGCGTCGCCGCAGATCAGTCGCCCGGTGGACGGTGACGGTCGAGGAAGGCCAGCACGGCATCGGCGAACAAGTCGTTGCGATCCCCCGCCACCATGTGTCCGGCGCCTTCCACGTCGACGAACTCGACCTGCGGAAACCGGACCAGGAAGGCGTCGGCGCGATCTCGGCTGACGAGATCGCT
>Ga0208330_1000163_pt1 | contig 40645 bp, 36 predicted proteins | sample DeeseametaMP1896_FD_184180 | JGI IMG/M metagenome (GOLD analysis project Ga0208330, IMG submission 184180) | Marine microbial communities from the Deep Pacific Ocean - MP1896 (SPAdes) | ecosystem: Environmental > Aquatic > Marine > Oceanic | place: East of Hawaii, North Pacific Ocean | collected... | reverse complement strand
TAATGCTCGGCGGTGTAGACGAGCGTGAACGCCATGGTCAACGGATAGGCCACCAGCACCGGTCGCCAGCGGCGCTGCACGCGGTTCCACAGGAACACCGCGATGGCTGCCGACAGCCCGGCATGCAGCGACGGGATCGCCGCCACCAGATTGACGCTGGCTTGCCCCTGATCGATCAGCGCACTGGCCGAATGCAGGTTCAGCTTGCCCCAGCCCCGCCCGACGATGCGCTCGATCCAGCTGTTCGCGCCGTCCTGGGATACCTGCATCGCGCCGAGCAGACCCCCGTCCTCTACGCCGCGGGCCGAGCGGAACATGCAGCGCGGCCCCGACGGACCGCCGTCGACATCTGCGGCGGTGCAGCGCGCCGCCGCCCACGGGGGCGCCGCCGGCACCAACGCGTAGATGACCAACGCCGTGAACGACAGCGTCACGAACAGCCGGACGAAGGCCTTCCACTCGTCGCGGTTGCGCAGCCACAGGGCACCGGCGATCACGTACGGCAGGATGAAGAACGACATGTAGACGCTGCTGATGACCACTTCCCACCACGGCGGGTGCGGCAGCTTCAGGCGTTCCTGCAGCCATACGGTCGGCATCACGCCGAAGAACATCCACCGATCCACGTCGGCCTGCCATTGCCACAAGGTCGGACGACCCACGACTGAGGCCGCTCCCCTACTCAGGTCGTAGGCCAGCAGGACCACCGCAAAGGGCAGCCAGTCGCGCACCACGTAGAGGACGCGGCGACCCTGCCCGATGCTCGCCGCCACCAGACCGGTGCAGATGTAGAGCAGCAGCAGTTCGCGGTTGAAGGCGAAGCCGTCGGTGACGGTGCGCCACACGATGACGGTCGCCCACACCGCGATGGCCACCCACCGGGCGACGCGCAACCATCGGCCACGACCGACACCGCTCGGGGACGCCTGGTCCGACGCCAGGTCGACACTGTTCGGGGACGCCTGGTCCGACGCCAGCTCACTCGGCGACTGATCAGAAACGGACACGGCTGCCTTCCGACGCGGGAACGGAGGGCATTCCCCGGGTCAGACTAATTAACCGCGCCGCCACCCGCCGTTCAACGGGCGTTCTGGAACCTGAGCGTGACCATCAGACGGTCAGCGAAGGTTGTCGCGCAGGAAGGCGATGTCGTCCTTGCGCCCCTCGTCGGCGGTTTCACAGATGACCGGCGCGTCCGCGGCTTCGACGACCGCGACAAGCAGTTGGGGATCGATCTGGCCGGTGCCGAAATTGGCGTGACGGTCGGCCCCCGACCCGGCAGCATCCCGCGAGTCGTTGCAGTGCACCAGGTCGATGCGGCCGGTGATCGACTGGATCCGCTCGACGGCATCGATCAGCGCTTCACCCGCAGCCCAGGCGTGGCAGGTGTCCAGGCAGAACCCGATGCCCTTGTCGCCGATGTGGTCCCACAGTCGGGCAATGGTGTCGAAGTGCCGGGCCATGGCGTGATCCCCGCCTGCCGTGTTCTCCAGGTAGACGGGCACATCGGTTTCGAGGTAGTCCAGTGCCTTGACCCAGCGCCCGAAGCCGGCGTCCATGTCATTGTCGTCCGCGTGACCCCCGTGCACGATCACGGCGGTGGCGTTGACCGCCGCGGCGGCGTTGCAGGTGTCCTGCAGGATCTTGCGGGACGGAATCCGCACCCGATTGTTGGCCGAAGCCACATTGATCAGGTAGGGGGCGTGTACGTAGATCGGAATCGACGACGCCTTCAGCACGTCGGCATCCTCACGGGGCGGCGGCTTCTTCCAGCTCTGCGGGTTGCCGAGGAAGAACTGAACCACATCGGCCCCGTCTGACTGCGCCGCCGCCAAGGGGTCATCACCGTGGACATGGGATCCGATCAACACGGCCCCGAGTCTAGGTGGCGGTCACGACATCACGCCTGCGCGGGAGGCGGCGGCGCCACGATCGTCAACGGCCGACCCTTGCACCATCGGCAAGAACGTCGGCCGATCCCCGCACCATCGGCAAGAACGTCGGCCGATCCCCGCACTGACGCTCGCCCAGTGTGAATCCTGTGCGAAAACGGGCGCCGGATGTCGCACACACTTCACACTCGGCGCGCACGGGCGACCGGCGCTCACGCCCGGCGTGCATCGCCGCCGCCGCGCACGCTCGGCGCGCTTGCGGCTGGCCCACACCGCGGCTGGCGCGCACCGCGGCCGGCGCACACCGCGGCCGGCGCGCTCGGCCGCTGTCTCGCAGTGCACACGAAAAAGCCCCCGCCTCCGAAGAGGCGGGGGCTTGTCCGAGACTGACTACCGGTAGTCCGAGTAGCCGTAGTCGTCCAGCGGCACCGCAGCGCCGGTGGCCTGGCCGAAGTCCGGGCTGTAGTACTGATCCTCGTAGGACGGGATCGTGTACGCCGCGGCACGGGCCTCTTCGGTCGGCTGCACCTGGATGTTGCGGTACCGGTTGATGCCGGTGCCGGCCGGGATCAGCTTGCCGATGATCACGTTCTCCTTCAGACCCTGCAGCTTGTCGCTGCGGCAGTTGATCGCCGCATCGGTCAGCACGCGCGTGGTCTCCTGGAACGACGCCGCCGACAGCCACGAATCGGTGGCCAGCGACGCCTTCGTGATACCCATCAGCACCGGACGGCCGGCCGCGGGCTCGCCACCCTCGGCGACGACCCGGCGGTTCTCCGACTCGAACTCGGCGCGCTCGGTCAGCGAACCGGGCAGGAACTCCGTCGCACCCGAATCGATGATCGTGACGCGACGCAGCATCTGCCGGACGATGACCTCGATGTGCTTGTCGTGGATCGACACACCCTGGGCCCGGTAGACCTCCTGGACCTCCTTGACGAGGTGGATCTGCACCTCGCGGGGACCCTGGACGCGCAGCACCTCGTGCGGATCGGCCGAACCCTCCAGCAGCTGCTGGCCCACCTCGACGTGATCGCCGTCGGTCAGCAGACGCTCGGAGCCGTCCTCGTGCTTGAACACCTTCAGGCGCTGACGACGGGAGAGCTTGTCGTACACGACCTCCTCGCCCCCGTCATCGGGAACGATGGTGATCTTGTAGAACTTCTCGCTCTCCTCCAGCTGCACCCGCCCGGAGACGTCGGCGATCGGGGCCCGGTTGCGCGGAACGCGAGCCTCGAACAGCTCCTGCACACGCGGCAGACCACCGACGATGTCGGCGCCACCGGTCACACCGCCCTGGTGGAAGGTACGCATCGTCAGCTGCGTGCCGGGCTCACCGATGGACTGCGCGGCCACGATGCCGACGGCCTCGCCGATGTCGACCAGCTTGCCGGTCGCCATCGAACGGCCGTAGCACATCGCGCACACGCCGGTGCCGGTGGCACAGGTCAGCACGGACCGGACCTTGACCTCGGTGATGCCGGCAGCCAGCAACGCCTCGATGGCCGGATCGCCCAGGTCGTGGCCACGCTCGACGACCACGTTGCCGTCGGTGTCGACGGCGTCGGTGGCCAGCGTGCGGGCGTACGCCGACGTCTCGATGTGCTGATCGCGCACCAGAGTGCCGTCGTCGGCCCGCTCGGCCAGCGTGACGTTGATGCCGCGCTCGGTCTCGCAGTCGGTCTCGCGGACGATGACGTCCTGCGACACGTCGACCAGACGACGGGTCAGGTAACCCGAGTCGGCCGTACGCAGCGCGGTGTCCGCCAGACCCTTGCGGGCGCCGTGGGTGTTGATGAAGTACTCCAGCACCGTCAGGCCCTCACGGAACGAGGACTTGATCGGGCGCGGGATGAACTCACCCTTCGGGTTGGTCACCAGGCCCTTCATGCCGGCCAGGGTCCGCGTCTGGGTGAAGTTACCCGTAGCGCCCGAATCCACGATCGTGATGATCGGGTTGTCCTTCGGGTAGTGCGCCCGCAGCGCCTCGCCGACCTCTTCGGTGGCGTCCTGCCAGATCTTGACCAGGGCCTCGTTGCGCTCGTCGTGGTTGAGCGCGCCGCGCTGGTACTTCTTCTCGATGCCGTCGGCCTCGGCCTCGTACCGGTCCAGGATCTCCTGCTTCTGCGGCGGCACCAGCACGTCGGCCATCGAGACCGTCACACCGGAGCGAGTCGCCCAGAAGAAGCCGGCGTCCTTGAGCTTGTCGACGGTCTGCGCGACGACGATCATCGGGAACCGCTCGGCCAGATCGTTGATGATCCGGGCCTGCACCTTCTTGTGCATCTGCTCGTTGACGAACGCGTACGTCGGCGGCAGCAGCTCGTTGAACAGCACCCGGCCCAGCGTGGTGTCCGCGGTCCAGGCATCGCCCTGCTTCCAGCCGTCGGGGAACAGCTCGGCCTCGACGTCGGCGGGCGGACGCAGCTGCGTCAGCCGCACCCGGATCTTGGCGCGCACGCTCAGCGCACCGCGGTCCATCGCCATGATGGCCTCGGCCGGCGAGCTGAACACACCGGTCTCCGGCTGATCCTTGGCGGCAGCGGTGTACTCCCCGAGGTCACCGTCGATCTCGGTGGTCAGGTAGTACAGACCGGTCACCATGTCCAGACGGGGCATGGCCAGCGGACGACCCGACGCCGGCGACAGGATGTTGTTCGAGGACAGCATCAGGATGCGGGCCTCGGCCTGCGCCTCCGCGCTCAGCGGCAGGTGCACGGCCATCTGGTCACCGTCGAAGTCGGCGTTGAACGCCTCACACACCAGCGGGTGCAGCTGGATGGCCTTACCCTCGACCAGCTGCGGCTCGAAGGCCTGGATACCGAGGCGGTGCAGCGTGGGCGCGCGGTTGAGCAGCACCGGGTGCTCGGCGATGACCTCTTCGAGGACGTCCCACACCTGGGGCCGCTGACGCTCCACCATGCGCTTGGCGCTCTTGATGTTCTGCGCGTGGTTCAGGTCGACCAGGCGCTTCATCACGAACGGCTTGAACAGCTCGAGCGCCATCAGCTTGGGCAGACCGCACTGGTGCAGCTTGAGCTGCGGACCGACCACGATGACCGAACGGCCCGAGTAGTCGACACGCTTACCGAGCAGGTTCTGCCGGAACCGGCCCTGCTTGCCCTTGAGCAGATCCGACAGCGACTTCAGCGGACGGTTGCCCGGTCCGGTGACCGGGCGGCCGCGACGGCCGTTGTCGAACAGCGCGTCCACCGACTCCTGGAGCATGCGCTTCTCGTTGTTGACGATGATCTCGGGTGCACCGAGGTCGATCAGACGCTTGAGCCGGTTGTTGCGGTTGATGACGCGGCGGTACAGGTCGTTCAGGTCGGAGGTGGCGAAGCGGCCACCGTCGAGCTGAACCATCGGCCGCAGCTCCGGCGGAATCACCGGCACCGCGTCGAGCACCATGCCCATCGGCGAGTTGCTGTTGGTCTGGAAGGCCGCGACGACCTTCAGGCGCTTGAGCGCGCGCAGCTTCTTCTGACCCTTGCCGCTGCGGATGACCTCGCGCAGGTTCTCGGCCTCGGCCTCGATGTCGAAGTTCTCGATGAGCTTCTTGATCGACTCGGCACCCATGGCGCCCTCGAAGTACTCGCCGTAGCGGTCCTGCAGCTCGCGGTAGAGCAACTCGTCGACGATCAGCTGCTTGGGAGCCAGCTTGGTGAACGTCGTCCAGATCTCCTCGAGCCGGTCCAGCTCGCGCTGGGCCCGGTCACGCAACTGACGCATCTCGCGCTCGCCGCCGTCACGCACCTTGCGCTTGACGTCGGACTTGGCGCCCTCGTCCTCGAGCTCCTTCATGTCGGCCTCGAGCTTCTGCGCCCGCGCCTCGAGGTCCGCGTCACGCTGGTCCTCGACGGCCTTGCGCTCGACGGCCATCTCGGCCTCGAGGGTGGACAGCTCGTTGTGCCGCATCTCGTCGTCGACCGCCGTAATCACGTAGGCCGCGAAGTAGATGATCTTCTCGAGATCCTTGGGCGCCAGGTCGAGCAGATACCCGAGCCGCGACGGGACACCCTTGAAGTACCAGATGTGGGTGACCGGCGCGGCCAGCTCGATGTGGCCCATCCGCTCACGACGCACCTTGGCGCGGGTCACCTCGACGCCGCAGCGCTCACAGATGATGCCCTTGAACCGGACGCGCTTGTACTTGCCGCAGTAGCACTCCCAGTCGCGAGTCGGTCCGAAGATCTTCTCGCAGAACAGGCCGTCCTTCTCCGGCTTGAGCGTGCGGTAGTTGATGGTCTCCGGCTTCTTGACCTCGCCGTAGGACCAGTTACGGATGTCGTCCGCGGTGGCCAGACCGATTCGGAGTTCATCGAAGAAGTTGACGTCTAACACGTAACTCCCTTTCCCCTTTCGGGATTAGAAAACAATCACTACTTGAGCGAGCTCGAGGATCAGGCGAGATCCTCAACCGACGCGGACTCGTTGCGGGACAGGTTGATGCCGAGGTTGGCCGCAGCGCGCTCCAGGTCCTCGTCGTCACCGTCACGCATCTCGATCGCGGCGCCGTCCGAGGACAGCACCTCGACGTTGAGGCACAGCGACTGCAGCTCCTTGAGCAGCACCTTGAACGACTCGGGGATGCCCGGCTCGGGGATGTTCTCGCCCTTGACGATCGCCTCGTACACCTTGACCCGGCCGACGGTGTCGTCGGACTTGATGGTCAACAGCTCCTGCAGCGTGTAGGCCGCGCCGTAGGCCTGCATGGCCCAGCACTCCATCTCGCCGAACCGCTGACCACCGAACTGCGCCTTACCGCCCAGCGGCTGCTGGGTGATCATCGAGTACGGACCGGTCGAGCGGGCGTGGATCTTGTCGTCCACCAGGTGGTGCAGCTTGAGGATGTACATATAGCCGACCGTCACCGGGTACGGGAACGGCTCCCCGCTGCGGCCGTCGAACAGCACCGCCTTGCCGTCGGAGTTGACCATCGTCTCGCCGTCGCGGTTGGGCAGCGTCGAGCCGAGCAGGCCCGACAGCTCGTTCTCGCGGGCACCGTCGAACACCGGGGTGGCGACGATGCTGTCGGACGGCGCCGACAGCAGGTCCTCGGGCAGGTTGGACGCCCAGTCGGGCACTGCGCCCGCCCCGCCGTCTGCCACCTGGATGTTCCAGCCGGCCTTGGCGACCCACCCGAGGTGGGTTTCCAGGATCTGGCCGATGTTCATACGACGCGGCACACCGTGGGTGTTCAGGATGATGTCCACCGGGGTGCCGTCGGGCAGGAACGGCATGTCCTCGACGGGCAGGATCTTGCCGATGACGCCCTTGTTGCCGTGGCGTCCGGCCAGCTTGTCGCCGTCGGAGATCTTGCGCTTCTGCGCGACGTAGACGCGCACCAACTCGTTGACGCCGGCGGGCAGCTCGTCGTCGTCCTCGCGGGAGAACACGCGGATGCCGATGACCTTGCCGGACTCACCGTGGGGCACCTTCAGCGACGTGTCGCGGACCTCGCGCGCCTTCTCACCGAAGATCGCGCGGAGCAGCCGCTCCTCCGGGGTCAGCTCGGTCTCGCCCTTCGGGGTGACCTTGCCGACCAGGATGTCGCCGTCGCGGACCTCGGCGCCGATGCGGACGATGCCGCGCTCGTCGAGGTCGGCCAGCACCTCATCGGAGACGTTCGGGATGTCCCGGGTGATCTCCTCGGCGCCCAGCTTGGTGTCGCGGGCGTCGATCTCGTGCTCCTCGATGTGGATCGAGGTGAGCACGTCCTCTTCGACCAGACGGTTGCTGAGGATGATCGCGTCCTCGTAGTTGTGGCCCTCCCACGGCATGATCGCGACGAGCAGGTTCTTGCCCAGCGCCATCTCACCGTTCTCGGTGCACGGCCCGTCGGCGATGACCTGACCCGCCTCGACCCGCTGACCGGCATCCACGATCGGACGCTGGTTGGCGCACGTGCCGTGGTTGGAGCGGGCGAACTTGCGCATCCGGTAGGTGTGCCGGGTGCCGTCGTCGGCCATCACGGTGACGTAGTCGGCGCTGACCTCCTCGATCACGCCGGCCTTGTCTGCGACGACCACGTCGCCGGCGTCGATCGCGGCGCGCAACTCCATTCCGGTGCCGACCAGCGGGGCCTCGCTGCGCACCAGCGGAACGGCCTGGCGCTGCATGTTGGCACCCATCAGGGCACGGTTGGCGTCGTCGTGCTCGAGGAACGGGATCATCGCCGTCGCGACCGACACCATCTGGCGCGGCGAGACATCCATGTAGTCCACCTCGGCCGAGGACACGTACTCGACCTCGCCGCCCTTACGGCGGACCAGGACGCGGTCCTCGGTGAAGCGCTGCGACTCCGGATCCAGCGGCGAGTTGGCCTGCGCCACGACGTGGCGGTCCTCCTCGTCGGCGGTCAGGTAGACGATGTCGTCGGTGACGACGCCGTCGACGACCTTGCGGTACGGCGTCTCGATGAACCCGAACGGGTTGACCCGGGCGTACACCGACAGCGAGCCGATCAGGCCGATGTTCGGGCCCTCCGGGGTCTCGATCGGGCACATCCGGCCGTAGTGGCTGGGGTGCACGTCGCGGACCTCGAGGCCGGCACGCTCACGGGACAGACCGCCGGGGCCCAGCGCCGACAGGCGGCGCTTGTGGGTCAGACCCGACAGCGGGTTGTTCTGGTCCATGAACTGCGACAGCTGGCTGGTGCCGAAGAACTCCTTGATCGCCGCCACGACGGGACGGATGTTGATCAGGGTCTGCGGCGTGATCGCCTCGACGTCCTGGGTGGTCATGCGCTCACGCACGACGCGCTCCATGCGCGACAGGCCGACCCGGATCTGATTCTGGATCAGCTCGCCGACGGTACGCAGGCGACGGTTGCCGAAGTGGTCGATGTCATCGACCTCGACGGGCACCTCGACTCCACCGGGCACCGTCATCGTGGTGTCGCCGGCGTGCAGCCGCACCAAGTACTCGATGGTGGCGACGATGTCCTCTTCGGTCAGCGTCGAGCTGGTGATCGGCTCACCGGAGTGCAGCCCCAGCTTCTTGTTGACCTTGTAGCGACCCACCCGGGCCAGGTCGTAGCGCTTCTCCTTGAAGAACAGGTTCTCCAGCAGCGTCTGCGCGGACTCCTTGGTCGGTGGCTCGCCAGGGCGCAGCTTGCGGTAGATGTCGAGCAGCGCCTCGTCGGTGCCGGCCGTGTTGTCCTTCTCCAGCGTGGACATCATGATCTCGGAGAACCCGAAACGCTCGGTGATCTGCTCGTTGGTCCAGCCCAGCGCCTTCAGCAGCACGGTGACCGGCTGGCGGCGCTTGCGGTCGATGCGCACGCCGACGGTGTCGCGCTTGTCGACGTCGAACTCCAGCCATGCGCCGCGGCCGGGGATCACCTTGACGCTGTGCAGCAGCTTCTCGGTGGACTTGTCGATGCTCTCGTCGAAGTAGACACCGGGCGAACGGACGAGCTGCGACACGACGACGCGCTCGGTGCCGTTGATGATGAAGGTGCCCTTCTCGGTCATCATCGGGAAGTCACCCATGAAGACCGTCTGGCTCTTGATCTCACCGGTGTTGTTGTTGATGAACTCGGCCGTGACGAACAGCGGGGCCGCGTACGTCATGTCCTTGTCTTTGCACTCGTCGACCGGCGCCTTGACCTCGTCGAAGCGCGGATCCGAGAAGCTCAACGACATCGAGCCAGAGAAGTCCTCGATCGGCGACAGCTCTTCGAGGACCTCCTGCAGGCCGCCGCGCGGTTCCACGTCACCGCGGTCGACGGCGCGCTGGAACCAGTCGTCGGAGCCGACCAGCCACTCGAATGACTCGGTTTGGACGTCCAGCAGCCCGGGAACCTTCAACGGCTCACGGAGTTTGGCGAAAGAAATTCGGTTAGGTGCTCCGGGAACGGAGTAATCGGTAGCTACTTCTGAACTGATCTGGCGGGACCCTGCCAAGATGCATCCTTCCAGCACCTCATGCGACCATTCGGGGGACCGGCAAGCCGGATCCCTATGAGCCGCGATATCTGCGTCGGTTCGGCTGGCCCGTCAAGCCCGGAGAACCCCCGACGCACGGCACGCGACCAGATCACTGAGCGTGGTGTTTCGGCTCAGGCGTGGTCCACGTGATCAGCGCGGTGATGGAGGGTGGGCAGGATGCAGCCAGCGCAACGTCCAACAGTACCGCAGGACGGCGTATTCCTCAACAAGCCCACGCGAGGGCGGTCAGGCGCTGGCTGGCCATCTCAACCCGTGCAAACATGCTGGGCAATAGATTGGCCCGGTTTCGTCCTTCCGTCAAGAGATAGAAGCGTGTCCCGCCCAGAAAATGAGACGTTTTCTGCCGGTTCGTCGGCACAGGTCGCGAAGTCGATGCCGAACAGGATGGTCGCGCCGAAGGTGAACAGATGGTCGATCAGACTCAGTCGCTCCGCCGGCCCCGGGGTCACATACGCGGTTGCGGTCCCCCTCGGGGTTTCGATCTGCAACAGCTCACCCGGGTCGCCGTAGTAGGGCGCGGTGGTCTGACCGGCGAACATGTCGTTGAGCCAGGCCGCGTTCAGGATCTCGGAGGCGTCGATGTTCTGTTCCCGCGAGAACCCCGTGACGAGGTACAGCGCAAACTGGACCAGCGGGTTGCCGCCCAGCATGGTGTCCGAGTGCAGACCGTCGACCAGTCGGACGCCGACGAACTCACCGGGGCGGGCGTCGCTGAGCGCCGTGTTCGCCGCCCCGCTGATGTTCCAGAAGTAGGACCGGCCGGCGAGGTTGTAGATCGGCAGATCATCGGGCAGGGCGTCCAGCGCGTCCGGAACCACTGAGCCGAAGCCCACCCCGTCGAGCATGACGACTCCGGCGAGCCGGTCGGCGCTGCCGTTGCCGGCCATGTAGCCCGCGGTGCCCGCGACCAGCCCGCCGCCGAGCGAGTGCCCGGTCAGTGCGACCTGCTCGACGCCGTCGAGCAGCGTGGCGCTGTAGCCGGCGGCCAGCGCGCTCTCGGCCAGCGCCGTGCTGCCGTCGGCGAACAGGTCGGCGACGGCGCGGTGCATCGGCGAACCGCCCAGCCAACAGCCGTCGCAGGCCAGGAAGTTCGACGTCAGCGACGTGGTGACGACGATGCTGTTGGTCGACTCGGCCAACCGGGCCGCGGTGTAGCTGTAGAACGGTCCGGCAGCCAGGAAGCCGTGCTGCAGATAGACCAGCCGCTGCGGGGTCGGGCCCGCCGGCACGTACCAGTCGGCGGGCACCTCGTAGCCCTCGCCGCAATCGATCTCCAGTGTCGAGCTGCGCACCGTTACGGTGCTGTCGCGGGGCAGCTGGGCGGGCCCACCGAACACCCGGATCAATCCGCCGTAGACGTTGAACACGATGGTGCCCAGCAGGCTGAGCAGGGTCTGCCGGGCGGGTGGGGCGGCGTGACTGGTCGCGTCGTCGGCGTCGGCCGTCGTCGACGACAGGGCCAGTTGGGTCGAGGCCGGCACGGACCGCAACGACGCGACGGGCACGGGATCTGCCGCAGCCTCGGCTGTTCTTGCTGTGCCGGCGACCGGGACGGCGGCCTCCCCCGAGACCGGCGCGGTGCCGGAGCCGCTGTCGGTGTCGGTGTCGGCGTATACGACGCGGTCGCCGGTCGGGTTCCCGACCGGCTCGTTCGTTGCGGTCTCCGCCGCGTCGCGCTCCGGCTCCGCGTCGCGCTCCGGCTCGGCGGAACCTTCCGATTCGGTCGCACGCCCGGAGGCACTGTCGTCGGCGACACCAGTCTCCTCAGAGGTAACGGGGATATCGGCGTCCTCGTCGTCGACCGCTGTCGGCGGCTCGTCCGTCTCGCCGGTGTCCGCATCGTCGACGGCGCCGTCGTCGGCAGGAGTGGCCTCACCCTCGTCGAGATCATCGGCCTCGTCGAGATCGCCGAAATCGTCCTCGGCGGGAGCGTCCGCAGCGTCGCCGGCGGACGGATCCGCACCGTCGGACGATGTCGACGTCTCGCCGTCGGTGTCCTCCGAATCCGGGCGGGCGCTCGACTGCGTTTCCGCGGCGGCGGTCCCGCCGGCTGCCTCGTCCGGCGCCGCAAGCGCGAGTCCGGCACCGCCCAGCATCGCCGCCGACATCCCGGCGGCGACGACGCCGGCTCCCACTACCACCGACCACCGGTCGAACATCGCAGCTCCCGTCAGCAAATCCAGCAGAACCTATCGCGGCCGGCGGACCGGTCGCCGGGGTTTGCGCCGAATCACGCGACGCGGGTGGTCGCCTTCGAAGCGCGTCGGGTGTAGCCGGGCGTGACGTAGGTGCACTTCACGGTCCCCGGGTTCAACAGACACGTGAACAGCACGTCCAGCGGTCCGACGTACTGGTGCACGACGGGGTAGACCTGCGCCACCGACGGCACCCACCAACCGGTGAAGATGTTGAGCATCGATCCCGGTGTGCCGTACAGGCGGGCCGTGTGGGTGCCGTAGAGCATGTCGCTGATCCATCCTGCGGACAGCATCTCGCCCGCAGCGACATTCCACGGCTTCGAGAAGCCGGTCGCGAGGTACGACGCGAACTGGATCATCGGACTGCTGCTCTGCATGGCGTCGGCGTGAAGTCCACCGTTGACGAGAACACCGGTGAATTCCCCGGGACGCGCCTCGGCGAGGTCGGTGCTGGCGCCACCGAAGTCGTTCCAGCCGTACGGTTCGCCGGCGAGGTTGTACACCGGGATGTCTCGCGGGATCTTGGCCAGGTCCGAGAGGAGATGGTCGCCGAACCCGACGCCGTCGAGCATGACCACTCCGGCGAGGTCGTCGGTGGCGTCCCGATCGGCCAGGTACCTGGCCACGCCCACGGCGAGCCCGCCACCTGCGGAGTGGCCGGCCAGGACCACCCGGCTCGGCAGGGTCTTGTGGTATCCGGCCGCGTGCGCGCTGGCGTTCAGCGCCGCTCGGTCACCGGTGAACAGATCCGCGACCGCCCGGTGCGTGCGGGACAGCATCAGCGGATAACCGTCGATGTCGAAGATGTTCCACGTCAGCGTCGGCGCCACGACAATGCTCAGCGTCTTTTCTGCCAGGTAGGCGGCGGTGGCGCTGTAGAACCCCGCCGTGGCCATGAAGCCGTGCTGCAGATAGATGATGCCGGCGGGCTCGTCGGTGTCGGGGAAGTACCAATCGGCGGGCACCTCGATGTCACCGATCTGCAGCGTCGAGCTCTCGACCCGCACGTTGCTGCCCAGCGGGGCCCGCACCGGGCCGGCGAGGAACTGCATTGCGCCGGTGTAGAAGTTGTAGATGGCGGTGCCGATGTCGTCGAGCAGCTCGGCGACGCCCTGCACGGCCTGCAGCCAGGGCGCCTGCACGGCGGCTGCGCGCATGACGACCGCGGCGTCGGTCGCCCCGAGGTCGGTCTCGACACTCGTCACGAACGACGACGGTTCGACAGCCGGCGTGGCGACTGCGTCATCGCCGGCGTCCTCTCCGGACTCAGCGGACGGCGGTGCGTCGTCGGGCGTATCGGCCTGCTCGACCGGACGCTCACCCGCGGCGGTGTCAGGCGCGGCTGTGGACGGCTCGTCGATGTCCGGTTCCGCGATCGCGTCGTCCGAGCGCTCTGGAGCTCCGGCAGAGTCGTCGGCTGGGGTCTCCGATTCACCGGAGGGTGACGTCTCAGGCGGGGACGCTTTGGCATCCTCGCCGACGCCGTGATCGCCCACCTCGTCGTCACCGTCGTCGGTGATCTCCTGCTCGAGGTCGTCGGCGTCCTGGTCGTCCTGGTCGTCGGCGTCCTGGTCGTCCTGGTCGTCGGCGTCGCTGAGGTCGCCATCGTCGACGGACACGTCATCGTCGCCGTCCGACACCGACTCCGCATCGGCGTCGTCGTCCTTGCGGTGCTTGCCGGGCTTGTCCGCGCCGGTCGACGAGGTGGCCCTGCCCGGCCCCGAGGCGTCCCGGTCTGACTCGCCGGAGTCTTTCGACCCCGACGCCGGCTGCGACTCCGATCCCGCCGAAGCACCGTCGTCGGCGGTCGCGATGCCCGCGCCGGTCAGCATCGCCGCCGACATTCCCCCCGCCAGAAAGCCTGCCCCCAGCCAGACCCGATAGCGGTCGACCATCTTTCTCCTGTCAAGAGTCGCGGACCGTCGCAACGCAGGTAGCCGACAAGCGACTTCTACGACCCGAACGGACAATTCTGGCAAACTGTATAGCCGAGCAGAGGAACCCGCAAGAGCGCCGTGCCGGAAAATTGACGAATCGGGAAGAAATTCGTAATCGCGCTGTTCCTGCGCTTCTTTTTCTACGCGGTTACCACCGATGGGCACACCCGACTGCCATCCACATCGCAGCTTCGCGCCACGCGTGTGCAAAACAGCAACTATTGACCCAAATGCCACACATGTTCGCGATGCTTCCCTCCGCAATATATGCCGAGTTGCTGGAATCGCAGCCCGGTGCGCAATTGGAGACAGGTCCCGGTGGGGCGAAACCGCTGTTCGAGCCCCCGCAGTCACCGCGCGGCACGGCGCCGCAGCACCACCCACGTCAGCGATGGAGCGTTGCCGGGCCCCGCGGCAGGCGTTCGTGCGGCCGCTGCGCCGAGGGGCGCGCGGGGCCGCATCCAGTGCAGGCGCTACGCCCCGCCACTCACCGACGGCCGCGCGGAGCAGAGACGCCGACGGGCGCCGCGCGTGTCACGCGGCGCCCGTCGGGACGTGGAACTAAGAGCTCAGCGATCACCCGCGACCGGAATGCGGCCGGTCGGCGCGTCGTCCGCAGCATGCTGCTGGGTCGAGTCGTCGCTGTACTCGTGCACCGGGTACTTGTTGGTGCCCTCGAGATCGTCGCGGATGGCTTCCTGAGCCGCGGGCGGCAGCGTGTGCATGATCTCGCGGACCCGAGCCTGACGCCGCCCGACGGCCTTACGCTCGGGCATGCCCGGCGTGGCCTGGATCTGCGGCGGCACGCCCTCGATCTCCTCGACGCCACCGTCGTGGTGACCGGCGTCGGCCATGGCCTGTTCTTCGGCCATCGTGCCTTCGTCCTTCTCCTCGGACATACCGATGGGGCCGAGACGACGACCGTTGAGGAACTGCTTGACGACGGGCTCGTCGCTGGTCAGCAGCACTTCGCGGGGACCGAACATGACGAGCTTCTTGCGGAACAGCATGCCCATGTTGTCGGGCACCGTGCGCGCGATGTTGATGTTGTGCGTCACGATCAGGATCGTCGCGTCGATCTGGGCGTTGATGTCGATCAGCAACTGCGACAGATAAGCGGTACGCACCGGGTCCAGACCGGAGTCCGGCTCGTCGCAGAGGATGATCTGCGGATCGAGCACCAGCGACCGCGCCAGGCCGGCACGCTTGCGCATACCGCCGGAGATCTCGCCGGGGAACTTGTTCTCGTCCCCGGCCAGACCGACGAGGTCCAGCTTCTCCATCACGACCTGACGGATCTCGCTTTCCTTCTTCTTGGTGTGCTCGCGCAGCGGGAAAGCGGTGTTGTCGTACAGGCTCATCGAGCCGAACAGCGCACCGTCCTGGAACATCACCCCGAACAGGGTGCGGATCTCGTAGAGCTCTTTCGCGGAGCACTCGATGATGTTCGTGCCGTCGACGATGATCTTTCCGCGCTCAGGACGCAGCAGACCGATCAGCGACTTCAGGAACACCGACTTACCGGTACCGGACGGCCCGAGCAGCACGCTCACTTCGCCCGCCGGGAGGTCGAAGGTGACGTCCTCCCAGATTCGCTGGGGCCCGAAGGACTTGGTCAGGCCTTCGATCTGAATGCCAATGCCCACGCAAAATCCTCTCGCCAATACCGGACTACGACCACACGCTCCCCGCCTGTGGCTTGAGTCACTGTAACCTACCGGCCCATCCGAGAACACTTGGTCGGCGAACACCGCTGCCTCGGAGATGCCGTGGAGACGACTGCGGGGCCGGCCTGTTTGCCAGACCGGCCCCACAGCTCACGTTCTCCGCACCGACGTCGCGCGCCGGTGGGACGGGTGACCCCGGAACTACTTGACGGTGACCGACGCGCCGGCAGCCTCGAGCTTGGCCTTGGCGTCGTCGGCGGCCTCCTTGGTGACCTTCTCGAGCAGCGGCTTGGGGGCGCCGTCGACTAGATCCTTGGCCTCCTTGAGGCCCAGGCCGGACACGATCTCACGGACGACCTTGATGACGCCGATCTTCTTGTCGCCGGCACCCTCGAGGATGACGTCGAACTCGGACTGCTCCTCGGCGGCCTCAGCGGCGGCGCCTCCACCGGCGGCACCCGGGGCGGCGGCGACGGCGACCGGAGCCGCAGCGGTGACCTCGAAGGTCTCCTCGAACTTCTTGACGAACTCGGACAGCTCGAGCAGGGTCAGCTCTTTGAAAGCGTCGAGCAATTCGTCGGTGGACAGCTTGGCCATGATTGGTCCTTCCTTGTTTCTACTTCGTGGCTGGGGGTGGGCGGAACGCCGCTACGCGGCTTCCTCGTCGGATTTCTTTTCCTGCAGCGCCGCGGCCAGGCGGGCAACCTGCGACGCCGGAGCGTTGAACAGGCCCGCGGCCTTGGACAGGTTGGCCTTCATCGCGCCGGCCATCTTGGCCAGCAGCACCTCGCGGGACTCGAGGTCGGCGATCGCCTCGACCTCGGCGACGCTCAGCGGGCGGCCGTCCATGTAGCCGCCCTTGATGACCAGCGCCTTGTGGTCCTTGGCGAAGGTCTTGATCGCCTTGGCCGCGTCGACGGCCTCGCCCTTGACGAACGCGATCGCCGTCGGACCGACGAACAGTTCGTCGAGCCCTTCGATGCCCGCCTCCGCCGCAGCACGCTTGACCAGCGTGTTCTTGGCGACGCGATAGCTTGCAGAATCGCCGAGGGATCGGCGCAGCTCGGCCAGACTGGTGACCGAGAGGCCGCGGTACTCGGTGACGAGCGTCGCCGTCGACGAGTTGAACCGCTCGACGATGTCGGCAATCGCTGCGGCCTTGTCATCCTTGGCCATGCATGCCTCCTCGTGGTTGGTATCGAGTGCTCCGCCTCAGGCCCTCGTCGCCGAGCAGCCGGATCAACCCCGGAAACCACGAACGCCCCGACGCAGACAGGTCGGGGCGCACACAAGATCAGCCTCGTCCTCCTGCGTGGGTCGCCGGGCTGGCCCGGACCTTCAACCGATCACTCGGTAACCGACGGTCTTCGGTGGAACTGGGCAAGGATAGCGCGCCGCACACCCAACAGCCAAAACGGCGGACCCAAGGGTTTCAGACCGCCGCCGCTAGCGTTCTTCCCGGGCCAGCGCCGCAGCGCCGACGAGGCCCGCGTCGGCGCCGAGAGCGGCGGGCACCACCTCGATGTCCCGCAGAAAATCGAGTCCCGCGTAGGTCCCCAGTGCGTCGCGCAGCGGATCGAACAACACCGCGCCCGCCCGAGCGACCCCACCACCGATGACGACGAGTTCCAGGTCAACCACCGCAGCAGCCGAGCCGACGGCCGCGGCCAGCGCCCCGGCACCGCGCCGGAATGCGCGCAACGCCACGTCGTCACCTCCGGAGGCGGCAGCGGCCAGCGTCTTCGCGTCGGCATCCGGCGCGGCCTGCCACCCGTTGTCCCGGGCCCATCGCACCAGGTTCGGGCCCGAGGCCACCGTTTCGACGCAGCCGCGACCGCCGCACGAACACGGTCGTCCGCCCGCGTCGACGACCACGTGCCCGACGTGCCCGGCGTTGCCCGTGCGGCCGTGGTACGGGATGCCGTCGAGCACCAGACCTCCGCCGATACCGGTGGACACCACCATGCCCAGCATGAATCGGGCGCCACGCCCAGCGCCCGCGCGAGACTCGCCCATCGCCATGCACAGCCCGTCGCCGCCCAGGTGCACGGGCAGCCCGGTGAGCTCACCGAGCCGGTCCACCACCGGGAAGCCCCGCACCCCCGCGATGTTGATCGGACTGATCGTGCCCGCCGGGATGTCGACCGGGCCGGCTGACGCCACACCCAACGCGGCTACGGAACCGGAGTCGCGGACGTCGCTCACCAGCGCGGCGATCACGGACCACAGCGCCTCCGCATCGCCGTGCGGGGTACGGCGATGCTGGAGATGACTGAGCCGTCCGGCGTCGTCGACGAGAGCGGCGGCGACCTTGGTCCCGCCGATGTCGAGCGCCAGCACGTGGTCGGACACGCCAGCACTGTAGGGCGATCGGTGGTGCCGATGCCGGCGATCCGCTCGCGGACCTCGCCGGACGGGGAGTCGTAACAGTTGCTGCACATCAATCGATCTATCTATGGCAGCATGTGGACTTCGTTCGTCACGTAGCCACGGACCGCCACGAAACCAGAGGAGATCGCTGATGACCGGCCCTTCAGATGCCCTTGCCCGAGGAGTCAAGAAAGCCGGCCTGATCGGCCTCGGCGGCCTGGCCGCCGGCGCACTGTCCGTGGGCGTGGGAAGCGGCGTTGCCAGCGCGGACGTGGACGAGGTGGGTCCCAGCCCGACCGTGACCAGCCGGCAGGCCTCTCAGAATTCCGTGATCCGCATCAACGACTACGGCGTGGCGCGCGGGATCTCCGAGACCCGCCTGGCCGACGCCGGTGAGATCAGCGCGCAGGGCGAGATCCGTGACAACATCAAGGCCGTGCCCGGCGGCAAGGCCAGGGGCTTCCGCGGAGGTTATCCGGTGGGCCCGGCCATCGGCGACTGGTGATCATCAGCGCCTGACGATCGGCACGCCCGCGCGATGCGCGCGGCCACCGCTCGCGCCGCCGCCACCACTTCGGGCGGCTCGAGCACCTCGAAGTCACACCCAGGTACCGCGAGCCACGCGACCATGCGTTCGGGTTCGTCGGCTCCCGTGGTGACGATGCAGGCCTGCGGCCCGTCGGGTTCGATATCGACCGACGCGGCGGAGAACGTCTGGGCGATCCGTGCGGCGGGCGCGAAGTACCGCACTCGCGCGATGTAGGGATATGGCGACGAGCTGATGGCCCGTCGTACATAGGACGCCGCGTCGGGAGCTTGTCGTGGGACGAAGGTGGTGCCCGCGGCGCTGACGTCGGTCATCCGTTCGAGCCGCAGGCTGCGCCAGTCGGCCTTGTCGCGGTCGTAGCACAGCAGGTACCAGCGTCGTCCGGTGGTCACGAGCTGGTAGGGCTCCACACGTCGCCGGCTGGCGACGCCACGGATGTCGACGTAGCCGGCGGTCACATGTTCGCGGTCGCGACTGGCCCTGGCCAGTGTCATCAGCACGTCGGGATCGACCGGAGTGTCGGTGGCCGAGCTCAGCGTCACCGTCGCGTCGTGGACCGCACCGACCTGCGACCGGAGCCGGCTCGGCATCACCTGGTCCAACTTGCTCAACGCTCGCAGCGCCGATTCGCCGATCCCGGCCACGCTGCCTCCCGCCGCGACGCGCAGACATACCGCCACCGCCACCGCTTCGTCGGGGTCGAGCAGCAACGGCGGTAGCGCTGCGCCGGCACCCAGCTGATACCCGCCACCGTGGCCGGCGCTCGCATGCACCGGGTAACCGAGTTCCCTGAGTCGCTCGACGTCGCGGCGCACACTGCGCGTGGTCACCCCCAACCGCTCGGCCAGCTCCTGACCGCTCCATCCGCGGCGCGACTGCAGCAGACCGAGCAGCTGCAGGATTCGCCCGGTGGTTTCCGCCATGCGACAAGTCTGCCCGACTTCGAGGACCGAAACTGTCCGCAAAGGCTGTCAGAGTGGGTCCATGCCCACCGACCTGGCGTCTCGACTGGCCGACCAACTCGATTTCCACTGGAACACCCAACTGCGCCCCCGCCTGGTGGGCCTGACCGACGATGAGTACTTCTGGCAGCCCGTCGGGGACTGCTGGACAGTGCATCCGGACGGATCCATCGACTTCAGCCACCCGCCGCCGGAGCCGGAGCCGGTCACCACGATCGCGTGGCGGCTGGCCCATGTCATCGTCGGCGTGCTGGCGATGCGCAACCACGCCCACTTCGGCGGTCCCTCCGCCGACTATCAGTCCTGGCCCTACGCACCTCGCGCCGACGCCGCCTTGCGGCAGCTCGACGACGTGTACCGCGCCTGGAACGACGGGGTGCGTGGGCTCGACGAATCCGGCCTCCGCGCGCCGGTCGGATCGGCCGAGGGGGCCTGGGCCGATCACCCGATGATCGAGCTCGTGCTCCACATCAACCGCGAGGTGATCCACCACGGAGCCGAGAACGCGTTGATGCGAGACCTGTACGTCCACACCCACCCGGAGGAGAACTGATGCCCGCCATGCCCCCACCCGTTGCCGACGAACGCGCCGGCCTGCGGGAATACCTCGCCGCCCAGCAGTACGCGTTCCACGCCATCGCCTACGGTCTGACCGACGAGCAGGCCCGCGCCACCCCGTCGGTCAGCGCACTGTCGGTGGGCGCCCTGATCAAGCACGTGACCAACTGCCAGCGGGGCTGGATGCAGCGCGTCGCGGCCGCACCTGAGCTCTGCGAGCGGGACAAGCGTCCGATGGACAGCCAGGCCGCCGACTACCAGAACGAGTTCGTCATGCGCACCGACGAGACCCTGGCCGACCTTCTGGCGACCTTCGACAAGCAGAACGCCGAGACGATGCGCCTTCTCGAATCCGTAGATCTCGGTGCTGCGGTGCCGGTCCCCCACGACGTGCCGTGGTTTCCCAACGACGTGGCCGCCTGGTCGGTGCGGTGGGTGTTCTTCCACATGATCGAGGAACTGGCGCGGCACGCCGGTCACGGCGACATCATCAGGGAAAGCATCGACGGGGCCACCCTCTACGAACTGCTCGCCGGCCTGGAGGACTGGCCGGCGACCGAATGGCTGACGCCGTGGAAGCCGCCGACGCACCGTTAGGCGCTCAACGCAGGACGAGGCCCAGAGCGTGGTCGACGACCGCGTCGAGGTCGTCTCCCAGGTGGCCGGCCAGCCATTGCTGGGCCAGTTCTGCCATCGCCCCGGTGTACATCGCCGCGCCCACGAGTGCGGCGACGGCGTCGCTGTCGGGGTGCAGCCGCCAGCCCTCGGTGAGCACCGCCTCGCGCAACAGATCCTGGGTGGCAGCCCGACGCTCGGTGAGCACCGGGTTCGCGCGCGCGTCGGTGAACAGGACTCGCCCCCGGCGCGGGTCGGCCGAGCTGAAGTGAAGCACGGCGGCCATTCCGGCGCGCGTGCGCGCGCGCAACGACGGTCCCGCCGCGGTCATCGCGTCGGCGACCACTTCGGCCAGTTCGGCGCTCACCCGGTCATACACCGCGCCCAGCAGCTCGTCGGTACCCCGAAAGCTCTCATAGAAGTACCGGGTGTTCATCCCCGACTCCCGCGACACCGACCGCACCGACAGCCCGGCTTCCCCGCTTTCGCCGAACAGCCGAAAGGCCGCGTCCACCAGCAGCGCACGCCGTTCCGCCCGGCGATCGACCAGGGGTACCCCCGCCCATCTGGTCGCGTTCGAGGTCGGTTCGGACATCGACTCAGCCTAAGCGGCCACCGGCTGGTTCTGGTCAGATCGAGCCTGCGGACGCTACTCTGGTGACAGCTGTAACCACTTTGGGAGGCGCACATGCTGATGCCCCATCAGATCGTCGGCCAACTGCTCAACAAGCGGTTCGACCAGGACGTCCGACAGCACTTCTTCCGCGGTATGGATTTCGCCGGACCACAGGGCGATCCGGGGTGGTTCGGGCCCGGCAGCGCGGTCTGGCATGTGCACTCGCACACCCAGGCGCTGGTCTTCGGCCTGCAGTGTGCGGCGTACCTCGAACGGCTCGATCCCTCCATTTACTGGATGGGCGTGCACCACTCCCGCCTGGTCCGGCCGGACACCAGAACCGACCCGGCACCGCAGATCGATCCGAAAGGGGCTGCGGTACGGCTCGGCCATTCGGTCGCGTTCTTCATCGGCACCGCCTACGGCTCGACACCCACGGCGGAGCGCCTCGCCCTGGCGGTTCGTTCGATGCACCACACCGTGAAAGGGGTTCGGCCCGACGGCGCCCGCTACGACGCCGATGACCCCGAGTGGTTGCGCTGGAACTACGCGACGGTCGTGTGGGGGCTGGCCACCGCTCACGAGCTCTACCATCCCCAGCCGCTACGCGGAACGGACCTGGACCGCTACTACGGCGAATTCGTCCGGGTCGGCCACGCCCTCGGCGGCACGGACCTCCCGACGACCAAGCGCGAGACACTCGACTGCCTGGAGTCCTACCTGCCCCGGCTGGCCGTCACCTACGGCACCGCGATGGCGACCGGACCGAATCTGCCGATGCCGCACAGCGCGCTGGACTGGGCCGTGCGCGACACGATGCCGCCGTGGGCGCAGCGTCTGATCCAGCACCGCAACCCCAACATCGTCGAACGCAGCGCGCGACGCGCCGTCGTGTGGTCGATCATCAACGGAATCCATGTCGGCTCGGGTCCGCTCGCCGAATTCGAACAGGCCAAGGCGCGGGTGGCCGACGGGGTCGATCCGGATCTGGCGCCGCACACCGAGCCCAGCTACCGGCCCGGCAGCGACCCCGCCCGGGGCCGGGCTGAGGTCGAACACGCCTTTGTCTGACGCGCCGTCTCCGGCCTCCCGCCTTGTGACCCGGTCCACACCGTTTTTCCCCTGACCGTTTGGTTTTGAGACACTGCAGCTATGAGCACACCCCGAAAAGCGCAGCACCGCGAGGTCGCCAGGCTGGACCGGGTTCCGTTGCCGGTCGAGGCGGCCCGTATCGGTGTCACCGGCTGGCAGGTCACTCGCACCGGCGCCCGCGTCGTGTCCAAGCTGGGCAGCCGCGGCTCGTTGCAGCAGAAGGTCGTCAAACAGATCCCGCAGGCGTTCGCCGATCTCGGCCCCACCTACGTCAAGTTCGGACAGATCATCGCATCGAGCCCGGGGGCGTTCGGCGAACCGCTGAGCCGCGAGTTCCGCGGCCTGCTGGACCGGGTGCCGCCCGCCGATTCCAAGGCCGTACACCGGCTGTTCCAGGAAGAACTCGGTGACGACCCGGCCAACCTGTTCAAGTCGTTCGACGAGAAGCCCTTCGCCTCGGCGTCCATCGCGCAGGTGCACTACGCCACCCTGCACTCCGGTGAAGAGGTCGTGGTCAAGATCCAACGGCCGGGCATCCGTCGCCGGGTGGCCGCCGATCTCCAGATCCTCAAGCGCGGTGCGCAACTGGTGGAGCTGGCCAAGATGGGCCGGAGGCTCTCCGCGCAGGACGTGGTGGCCGACTTCGCCGACAACCTCGCCGAGGAACTGGACTTTCGCCTCGAGGCCCAGTCGATGGACGCGTGGGTGGCCCACATGCATGCCTCCACGCTCGGCAGCAACATCCGGGTGCCGCAGGTGTACTGGGATCTGACCAGCGAGCGCGTGCTGACGATGGAACGAATCACCGGCGTGCGTATCGACGATGTCGCCAAGATCCGCAAGCGCGGCTTCGACGGCACCGAACTGGTCAAAGCGCTGCTGTTCAGCGTGTTCGAAGGCGGGCTGCGCCACGGGCTGTTCCACGGCGACCTGCACGCGGGCAACCTCTACGTCGATGACGACGGCAAGATCGTGTTCTTCGACTTCGGCATCATGGGCCGCATCGACCCGCGCACCCGCTGGCTGCTGCGCGAGCTGGTCTACGCGCTGCTGGTCAAGAAGGACCACGCCGCGGCAGGCAAAATCGTCGTGTTGATGGGTGCGGTGGGGACGGTGAAACCCGAGGCGCAGGCGGCCAAGGATCTCGAGAAGTTCGCCACACCGCTGACGATGACGTCACTCGGCGATCTGAGCTATGCCGAGATCGGCAAGCAGCTGTCCGCGCTCGCCGACGCCTACGACGTCAAGTTGCCGCGCGAGCTGGTGCTCATCGGGAAACAGTTCCTCTATGTCGAGCGCTACATGAAGCTGCTGGCTCCCCGCTGGCAGATGATGAACGACCCCGCGCTGACGGGGTACTTCGCCAACTTCATGGTGGAGGTTTCCCGGGAACACTCCGATCAACTGGACGCGCCGGGCGAAAAGAGCGGAACCGACGAGCAGACCAAAACGGACCCGGACGCGTGACGCAGGTGCGCACCGGCACCGCATCCTCGGGCGAGGTCGACATCCACTACGAGGACATGGGCGATCCGGCTGATCCGGCCGTGCTGCTGATCATGGGCCTGGGTGCGCAGATGATCTTCTGGCGCGCGGAGTTCTGCCAGAAGATGATCGACCAGGGTCTGCGGGTGATCCGCTTCGACAACCGCGACGTCGGGTTGTCCGGCAAGCTGCCCGAACACCACTCCGGGGCGCCGCTGCTGCCGCGGATGGCACGCTCGTTCCTCGGAATGGCCAGCCCGGCGGCCTACACGCTGGAGGACATGGCCGACGACGCCGCGGCGCTGCTCGACCACCTCGGCGTCGACCGCGCACACGTGGTGGGGGCGTCGATGGGCGGCATGATCGCCCAGGTGTTCGCCGCGCGCCACCGCGCTCGCACCCGGGCCCTCGGCGTGATCTTCTCGAGCAACAATCAGTCGGCGCTGCCACCGCCTGGTCCGCAACAGCTGCTGGCCGTCCTGTCCAAGCCCTCCGGCACCGGGCGTGACGCGATCATCGACAACGCGGTGCGGGTCACCAAGATCATCGGCAGCCCCGGCTTTCCCCGCCCCGACGACGCGATCCGCGCCGAGGCTGTCGAGGTCTATGACCGCTCCTACTATCCCGCCGGCGTCGGCCGGCAGTTCGCGGCGATCCTGGGCAGCGGCAGCCTGCGCCGCTACAACCGTCAGACCACAGCGCCGACCGTGGTCATCCATGGCAAGGCGGACAAACTGATGCGCCCCTCGGGCGGACGCGCCATCGCCCGCGCGATCCCCGGCGCCCGGCTGGTGCTGTTCGACGGCATGGGACACGAGTTGCCCGAACCGCTGTGGGACGACATCGTCGGCGAACTGCAGGCGACGTTCGCGCACGCCGGGTGACCTGCGTCTCCGTCAATTCACAAGTTCGCGAAAACACGTACCATGCCTGACGGGTACGCATGACCGCCGTCTCAGGAGAACCTCTTCGGGCAGCGTCCCAAGGAAGGCCCTCATGGCCTCGACCAAGAAAAACTTGAAGCCGCACTTCGACGACGTGCAGGCGCACTACGACCTGTCGGATGACTTCTTCCGGCTCTTCCTGGACCCGTCGCAGATGTACAGCTGCGCATACTTCGAGCGCGACGACATGACGCTCGAGGAAGCTCAACACGCCAAGGTGGACCTGGCGCTGGGCAAGCTGGGGCTGGAGCCGGGCATGACGCTGCTCGACGTCGGCTGCGGCTGGGGTTACACGATGATGCGGGCGATCGAGCGCTATGACGTCAATGTCATCGGGCTGACGCTCAGCGAGAACCAGAAGGCGCACGTCGAGAAGATCTTCGCCGACTCCGACAGCCCGCGCAGCAAAGAGATCCGCCTGGAGGGCTGGGAGAGCTTCGACCAGCCCGTCGACCGCATCGTCTCCATCGGCGCCTTCGAGCACTTCGGCAAGGACCGCTGGGACGACTTCTTCGCGACCGCCTACCGGGTGCTTCCCGACGACGGCGTGATGCTGTTGCACACCATCACCGCGCTGACGATTCCGCAGATGATCGAACGCGGCATCCCGCTGACGTTCTCGGTGGCGAGGTTCATCAAGTTCATCCTCACCGAGATCTTTCCCGGCGGGTACCTGCCGACCATCGAACTCGTCGGCGAGCACTCGGCCGACGCCGGGTTCACGCTGACCCGCGAGCAGTCACTGCAACCCCACTACGCACGCACGCTCGACCACTGGTCGGCCGCGCTGCAGGAGCACCGGGACGAGGCGATCGAGGTGCAGTCCGAAGAGGTCTACGACCGGTACATGCATTACCTGACCGGTTGTGCGGACTCCTTCCGCAAGGGCTACACCGACGTCAACCAGTTCACGTTGGTCAAACAACCCGCCAGCTGAGCGGATTGGATCGGGCGACCTGCCAACAGATAGGCTGGTCGCCCTAGAAGCGTGTTTGCAGCAAGGCTCGGCCGTGGTTGGGTACGGTCGTCGGCAACCGCGCCATCTCACGGGGCACACGAAGTAGAGGGACGTAGAGACACATGTCTGATCAATCCACCGGCACGAAGGATATGACGCCTCATTTCGAGGACATCCAGGCTCACTACGACCTGTCGGACGACTTCTTCGGGGTGTTCCAGGACCCCACCCGCAAGTACAGCTGCGCATTCTTCACCGGTCCCGACGCCACGCTCTCCGAGGCCCAGATCGCCAATGTGGATCAGCACCTCGACCGGCTGGATCTCAAGCCGGGGATGACGCTGCTCGAGGTGGGCTGCGGCTGGGGGCTGACGCTGCAGCGGGCAATGGAGAAGTACGACGTCAACGTCATCGGGCTGACGTTGTCGAAGAACCAGAAGGTCTACTGCGACCAGCTGCTCGCCAAGATCGACACCGAGCGCACGTTCGATGTGCGGCTGGAGGGGTGGGAACAGTTCCACAGCCCGGTGGATCGGATCGTGTCGATCGAGGCATTCGAACACTTCGGCTTCGAGCGTTACGACGACTTCTTCAAGACGTGCTACGACATCCTGCCCGAGGACGGCCGGATGACGATACAGAGCAGCGTCGGGTATCACCCGTACGACCTGGCCGAGCGCGGCAAGAAGCTGACCTTCGAGCTGGCCCGCTTCATCAAGTTCATGATCACCGAGATCTTTCCCGGCGGCCGCATCCCGACGACGCAGATGATGGTCGAGCACGGTGAGAAGGCCGGGTTCGTGGTGCCCGAGACGCTGTCGTTGCGCAACCACTACATCAAGACGCTCGGCATCTGGGCCGACCGGCTCGAGCGCAACAAGGACGCTGCGATCGCCGCGACCGACGAAGAGAACTACAACCGCTACATGCGGTACCTGAAGGGTTGCCAGTACTACTTCATCGACGAGGCCATCGATGTCAGCCTGGTGACGTACCTGAAGCCCGCCCTGGCGGCCTGACGGCCGGGCCGGATCGGCCCGCACCGACATGAAGAATCCCCCGCACGCCTGACTGCGGGGGATTCTTCATGATGGCCCTGGGGCCGCGGCTTGTTCCCTCGGCGCGAAGCGCCGTCATCGGTGTGATCACCCTCACACATCTCGGCGCGGCGGGCTGCGAAACCCGCGAACTGTCGGAATTTTCTGTCTCAGGTGTCGGATTGACGCGCGCTCGTTCGTCAGTCAGGTAGAGAGTGGGACGCGAGGTCCTGCTCCCGGACAGGAAGACACGACGATGCACTACTTCGCGCTGCTGCTGCACCCGGAACGCACCACCCCGCCGACGCCCGACCAGCAGGCTGTCGAGATGGCCGAGTGGGAGCGGTTTCACGAAACCGCCGCCCCGGCGATCCGGGCGGGTGATGCCCTGGCCCCGGCGGCGGACGCGGTGCGCATCACCGGCGGGCCCGACGCCCCCGTCGTCACCGAGGGCCCGTACGCCGAGGGCGCCGAAGTGGCCGGCGGCTACTACGTGTTCGAAGCCGACGACCTCGACGCCGCCTTGGCGATCGCCCAAGACATCCCCGCCGCCCGCTTCGGCGCGGTGGAGGTGTGGCCGATGGTCGAATGGCGCACGCCCGCCCGCGCATTGGCTGGGGACTGGTTGGCGCTGCTGCTGGAACCAGTGGAATCGGCGTCTGCGCCGGGCAGCGCGGAGTGGAACGAGGGCGCACGCGCCCACGAAGCGTTCGGACGGGCAGCCGACGAACACATCCTCACCGGCGCCGCGCTGCAGCATCACAGCACAGCCACGACCGTGCAGGTCCGGGACGGTAAGACGGCACTGACCGACGGGCCGTTCGCCGAGGGAGCCGAGGTGGCCCACGGGTTCTACGTGCTGGCAGCCACCGACCGCGACGAGGCCGTGAAGCTGGCATCGATGATCCCCGCGTCCACCGTCGAGGTGCGCCGGCTGGCGGGGATTTCGGGCCTGTAGGCCAGGTGAGCGCACTGGACGGCGTCTTCCGCCGACACTGGGGCCCGGCGGTCGCCACGCTGGCGCGCTGGAGCGGCGATCTGTCGATCGCCGAAGACGCCGTCCAGGAAGCCTGCGCCGAGGCGGTGGATGTCTGGCCTCGGGACGGCATGCCCGACAACCCCGGCGCCTGGCTGGTGCGGGTCGCGCGCAACCGGGCGCTGGACCGCATTCGCCGTGAATCCCTGAGTCCGGGAAAGGAATTGGCCGCTGTGCTGGACGACATCGGCACCGAGCAGACTCCGCCGCCGCATCCCGTCCGCGATGACGAGCTGCGGATGATGTTCACCTGTGCGCATCCCGCGCTCGACCGGGTGTCGCAGCTGGCGTTGACGCTGAGGTTGATCTCGGGTCTGAGCGTCGCGGAGATTGTGCGGGCACTGCTGCAGACCGAAGCCGCTGTCGCCCAACGCATCACCCGCGCGAAGAACAAGATCCGGCAGGCCAACATCCCACTACGGGTTCCGCCACCACACACGCTGCCCGAGCGCACCGAGCATGTGTTGAGCTGCATCTATTCGGTGTTCACCGAGGGCTACTGGTCGACGGCCGGACCGTCGGCGATCCGAGACGAACTGTGCGACGAAGCCGTCCGGCTCAGTGCCGAGCTGTGCGCTCTGCTCCCCGACTCCCGCGATGCGCAGGCGCTGGCGGCGCTGATCCTGTTGCACGATTCGCGGCGGGACAGTCGCGTCGACCGCGATGGGGCGCTGGTCCCGCTCGACGAGCAGGACCGGCGAGCCTGGAGTCGAGGCAAGATCACCCGCGGGTTGCAGCACCTGCGAAACGCCACAGGCGCAGCCGGCCCCTATCTTCCGCAGGCGGTGATCGCCGCGGTGCACGCGACCTCGCCGGACTGGCAGAGCACGGATTGGGGCACGATCTGCACGGCGTATGACCGCGTGATCGACCTGACCGACTCACCCGTGGCCCGAGCGAACCGCGCACTGGCGATCGGTTTCCGCGACGACTTCGCCGCCGGGTTGGCCGCGTTGGACGCCGTGGCCGACGACCCACGGTTGGCGCGCTCGAGCACGGTGGCCTCGATCCGGGCCGACCTGTTGCGCCGGGCGGGCCGCTTTGCGGAGGCCGCGCAGTGCTACGAGCAGGCGTTGGCGGCCAGCGGATCAGCGCCGGCCCAGGCGTTTCTCCGCCGCCGCCTCGACCTGTGCCGCCGGATCGGCGCCACTACCGCTGACGCGGCCAGCGGGCGCACGACCGCAGAACCATAGGGAAACGCCCGATTCCCCCGCCGCCAGACGCCGATACGGTCGGGCGATGACCGACGGCCGACGCGCCGAGAGCTACCTCGCGGAGTGGTATCTGCCCAATCTGGCCGAGCCGACCGTGGACGATGTCGTGGCCCGACTGTCCGCGGCGGCGTCGGCCGTCACCGGCGAAGGCACGCCGGTGCGGTTGACGATGACTCTTGCCAACCCCTCCGACGAGGTGCTCTACGGCGTGTTCGATGCCGACTCGTCGGAGGCCGTCGTCCTCGCATGTCAACGCGCGGGCATTCCGCATCTGCGGCTGTCGACGCCCGTGGTGGCGCGAGTCGACCGGCAATCGAACGGTTGCCCAGATGCCGAATCGCCACGCGATATACCTGAAAACCTCGCACCACCGTCGGAAATCTAGTTTGCTGTCGAACATCTCCGAGCTGCGCCCCTCGTCGGTGGGTGGCGCACCCGAATGCCGCCAATGCGGGAAAAGTACTGGAAAAGGACTTCTAGCATCCGAACATCACGGTTGAACCCGCATCCGTGACCATTCGGTGATATGTTGCTGCGGGGGTGCTTCTCGACCACCACATCGAGGTTCGCGGACAGGGGGACGCGGGCGTCGATCGGCCGGGCAGGGCTGAACCGCCGTTCGTGGGGGGCGGTAGGTAGCAGCCGCAGCCAGGCCAGTGGCGGCCGAGGAGCACTCCCGAAAACGGCAGACACGAAAAACCCCGCACCGGTCAGGTGCGGGGTTTTTGCGGTCTGGTCGGACGACTAGCGCCTGGCCCTGTTTAAGCCTCCGCGAAGTTCCGGGTGACCGACGGATCCACCTGGATGCCCGGACCCGTCGTCGTCGACACGACGACCTTCTTCAGATAGCGGCCCTTCGACGACGACGGCTTGGCACGCAGGATCTCGTCGAGCGCGGCGCCGTAGTTCTCAGCCAGCGACTTCTCGTCGAAGGAGGCCTTGCCGATCACGAAGTGCAGGTTGGCCTGCTTGTCGACACGGAAGTTGATCTTGCCGCCCTTGATGTCGGCGACGGCCTTGGCCACGTCCGGCGTCACGGTACCCGTCTTGGGGTTGGGCATCAGGCCACGCGGGCCCAGGATGCGCGCGATCCGGCCGACCTTGGCCATTTGATCGGGCGTCGCGATCGCGGCGTCGAAATCCAGGAACCCGCCCTGGATCCGTTCGATCAGGTCGTCGCTGCCCACCACGTCGGCGCCGGCGGCCTCGGCGGCCTCGGCCTTGTCACCGACGGCGAACACCGCGACACGGGCGGTCTTGCCGGTACCGTGCGGCAGGTTGACGGTGCCGCGCACCATCTGGTCGGCCTTGCGGGGGTCGACACCGAGGCGGATGGCGACCTCGACGGTGGCGTCCTGCTTCTTCGACGACGTCTCCTTGGCCAGCTTCGCAGCTTCCAAGGGCGTGTACAGCCGGGTCTTGTCGACCTTCTCGGCCGCTTCGCGGTATGCCTTGCTGATCTTGCTCATTGGTTCTCCTGTTCAGAAGTTGTGGTTGCGAGCCGATGCCAGCTCTCCCACGATTTCTCTTTGCGTTGAGACTGCAGTCACGGCGATGTTCACTCGAACTTCGTCGCCGTCAGCGCAGTCTCAACGAGGGGATCGCAAGCTACTCGACCGTGATCCCCATGGACCGGGCAGTGCCGGCGATGATCTTCGACGCGGCGTCGATGTCGTTCGCGTTGAGATCTTCCTTCTTGGTCTCGGCGATCTCGCGCACCTGATCCCAGGTCACCTTGGCGACCTTGGTCTTGTGCGGCTCACCGGAACCCTTCTGCACGCCCGCCGCCTTGAGCAGCAGCTTCGCTGCGGGCGGCGTCTTCAGCGCGAACGTGAAGGTGCGGTCCTCGTAGACCGTGATCTCCACCGGGATGACGTTCCCGCGCTGCGACTCGGTCGCGGCGTTGTACGCCTTGCAGAACTCCATGATGTTGACGCCGTGCTGGCCGAGTGCGGGACCGACCGGCGGGGCGGGGTTGGCCTGCCCGGCCTGGATCTGCAACTTGATCAGCCCGGCGACCTTTTTCTTCGGGGGCATTGTTCCTTTCCTTTCTGCACGATTCGGGCGCAGTTCGGCACGTCAGAGGTGACGGACTACACCCGGAATCGCTAAATCTTGGCGACCTGGTTGAAGGTCAGTTCCACGGGGGTCTCGCGGCCGAAGATGGACACCAGAACCTTGAGCTTCTGCTGCTCGGCGTTGACCTCGCTGATGGACGCGGGCAGCGTGGCGAACGGACCGTCCATGACGGTGACCGACTCGCCGACCTCGAAGTCCACCTCGATGGCGGGCCGCTCGATGCCTCCGGTCTCGGTCGCGGCCGCGGCGGTCGACGCGGCAGCCTTGCCCGGCTTCTTCGCCGCGGCCGGCGGCAGCAGGAACTTCACCACGTCGTCCAGCGTCAGCGGCGACGGCCGCGACGTGGCGCCGACGAATCCGGTCACGCCCGGGGTGTTCCGCACCGCGCCCCACGACTCGTCGTTGAGCTCCATGCGGACCAGGATGTAGCCGGGCAGCACCTTGCGGTTGACCTGCTTGCGCTGCCCGTTCTTGATCTCGGTGACCTCTTCGGTGGGCACCTCGACCTGGAAGATGTAGTCGCCGACGTCCAGGTTCTGCACGCGGGTCTCGAGGTTGGCCTTCACCTTGTTCTCGTAGCCCGCGTAGGAGTGGATGACGTACCACTCACCCGGCTTGAGGCGCAGCTCCTTCTTCAGGGCGACGGCCGGGTCTTCGTCCTCGTCCGGCGTGGCGGCTGCGTCGGCACCGTCGGTCTCGTCGGCCACCTCGGCCGGCGCGGCGTCCTCGTCGGCGCCCACGGCCCCGGTGTCCAAGGTGTCGCTGTCCATGCTCTCGGTGTTCAAGGTCTCGGCATCCGTATCGGCCTGGCTGGTGGTCTCGTCGACGTCCACGGTGTCGACGGTGTCACCCGAAGGCGCTTCGCCGTCGAAGCTAGTCACAGGTCAGTCCTCTCTCAATGTCACTACGTCAGCCGAAAACCAGCATCACGAGCTTGCCCAGGCCCAGGTCGGCGAATCCGATCATCGCCACCATGAAGGCCAGGAAGACCAGCACGACGGTCGTGTAGTTGACCATCTGCTTGCGGTTCGGCCAGATGACCTTCCGCAGCTCGCCGACGACCTCCTTGAGGAAGTTCACGACGTAGGTGATCGGGTTGCTCGACGGACCGTCCTTGGGCTGGCGGGCGGTCTTCTTCACCGCCTTCGAGCCGTTCTTGGACCCGTCGTCCTTCGAGCTGCCGCTTTCGGTGTCGGGTTTGTCCTCGACGTCGTCGGTCTGGGTGTCGACCACGCGCCGCGACCGCTTGCCGGTGGGCCGCTGCGGGCGGGTCACCAGCGCGGAATGGCTGCGGTTGTCACCGTCGTCGGTCGCCGCGCCCGTCGCTGCGCCGCTGTCGGTGCCGGCTGAGCCTGCACCGTCGCGCTCGTCGCTCACCGCTGCTTCCTTCTCTGATCGTCGGTCGTGTGCGTCACCTTCCAGTGTCCACACTTGTCGAGTATCCAGTTGAGCAGGGGCGACAGGACTTGAACCTGCAACCTGCGGTTTTGGAGACCGCTGCTCTGCCAGTTGAGCTACGCCCCTTCATGGACCACACCGCTGACCCTGCCATACGGAGCCAACACCGTTGTCCGGCGCCGGGGCCCACACAATTCGCGCGCTCCCCGTTCGGTCGATCAAGGCCCGACGGACAGCGCGCTCAACTGGGAAAACCCCGAGGTCCGAGTGTAGCGCGCCGGGCCACCGAGTTACTAATCCGCGACGCCGGCTTCCTCGCCGCTCTCACTCATCTCGGCTTCGCGGGCGACCGGTTTGCGCACCACCTGCCCCGTCTCGGGATCCCACCCTGCCGAGATCGAATTGTCACCTTCGTGGCCCATCAGCGTGGTGAACGACTCCATCACGATCTCGCCGGTGTGGTCGGTCAGCACGTTGCGAGTGGTGACGATGTCGGCGCCGAACCGCTCGTCGACGGTCTGGACGTGCATCGTGCCGTCGAGCCGGTCGCCCTCCTTGATGGGGCGGTGGAACAGGAACTTCTGGTCGACCTGGATGATCTGCAGCGTTTCGAAGCCGACGTCGACGTGCTGGAAGAAATGCCGCTGGATCATCACCGCGAAGATCGACATGAACGTCGGCGGGGCGACCAACCCGTCGTGACCCAGGTCGGAAGCGGCGGCGACGTCGTGCGAACCCGGATCGAACGCTTTCACCGATGCGGCGTACTGGCGGATCTGCTCGCGGCCGACGACGAAGGTGTCCGGGTACTTCCAGACCATCCCGCGGATGTCTGTTTTCAGTGCCATGTCCGTGCCCGCCTATGCCAGCTTCGCGACGGCGACGGCGCGACCGAAGATCTTCTTGCCACCGGCGGTCGCGGTCAACGCGATCGTCACCGACTTGGACTCCGGATCAGCGGATTTCACGCGGCCGTTGAAGACGATCTCGGCGCCCTTGCCGTCGTTGGGCACGGGCACGACGGCGGTGAAGCGCACGTTGTACTCGGTGACGGCACCGGGGTCGCCGACCCACGAGGTCACGTATCCGCCGCCGAGACCCATCGTCAACATGCCGTGGGCGATCGCGGTGTCGAGACCGACCTGCTTGGCGATGTCGTCGTCCCAGTGGATCGGGTTCAGATCGCCGGACACGCCGGCGTAGTTGACCAGGTCGGCCCGCGTCAGGGTGATGACCTTCTCGGGCAATTGATCGCCCACATTGACCGAACCGAACTCACGCAGTGCCATGTGAAAAGCCACTCTCTCCGTCTTCTTCGCTGCGTCCAGCAAGGGTGGTGTAGGACTCCTGGACGACATCGCCGTTCTCGTTGCTGACGATGTTCTTGGTGACGATGATGTCGGTGCCGTGCGCCTTGCGGATCGAGTCGATCCACACGTCGCAATAGAGCTTGTCGCCGGCTTTGATCGGCCTGACGAACTTGAGCGACTGGTCGACCTGGACGATCTGCGCGTCGCTGATCGCGATGCTGTTGGCAGCGAACATCGCCGACTGCGCCTGATAGCCGAACACCGAGATGAACGTCAGCGGGGCAGGCAGGGCGTCGTATCCCAGTTCGGTGGCCGCTGCGTCGTCGAAGAAGGCGGCGTCGTCGTTCTTGACCGCGGTCGCGTACTCCCGGATCTTCTCGCGGCCCACGACGTAGTGGTCGGGATAGCGAAAGTGCGTTCCGACGAAGTCATCCAGAAAGGACACGGGTGATGAACCTACCTAGTCGGCCCCGGCCATCGCGAGATGGACCCGGCCGGTTCGCTCAGCGCGACTCTTTGTGAGCCTGGTGCTTGCCGCAGTTGGGGCAGAACTTCTTGATCTCGAGTCGGTCGGGATCGTTACGGCGGTTCTTCTTGGTGATGTAGTTGCGGTGCTTGCACACCTCGCAGGCCAAAGTGATCTTCGGCCGTACGTCGGTACTGGAGGCCACGTCAGTCGTCCTTCTTATTCTACGTTCAGTGCACAGGTCTGTAGCGGTGGGGGGGCTCGATCCCCCGACCTCACGATTATGAGTCGTGCGCTCTAACCAGCTGAGCTACACCGCCCCGGCCGGATCCGGGCTGGGCGCTTTCGCGTCGCTCCGCCCTTTTCCACCGAGCCCCCTAACGGAATCGAACCGTTGACCTTTTCCTTACCATGGAAACGCTCTGCCGACTGAGCTAAGGGGGCCGTGACCCACCGTCGAGTGGCGGGCCTTAAAGAGGGTACATTCTCCCGGTTTCAGGCGCCAAACCGCTGGTCGTTGCCGCTCTTCGGGCGGGTGATCGGGCTGTCGGCGCCCATTCATGCGAGCCGGACGAGGGTTTCGTTCGGTGTGCCGGGCGACCCTGATCTCGATTCGGTGGCCCGCGGATGCATACGCTGGCCGGTATGGCCGACACCGAGCGTCTCTACTTCCGGCAGCTGCTGTCGGGCCGCGACTTCGCGGCCGGCGACATGATCGCCCAGCAGATGCGCAACTTCGCCTACCTGATCGGGGACCGGCAGACCGGTGACACCGTCGTGGTGGATCCCGCCTACGCGGCGCAGGATCTCGTGGACGTCCTCGAGGCCGACGGCATGCATCTGTCCGGGGTGCTGGTGACCCACCACCACCCCGACCACGTCGGCGGCTCGATGATGGGGTTCACGCTGAAGGGGCTGGCCGAGCTGCTCGAGCGGGTCAGCGTTCCGGTGCACGTCAACGTCCACGAGGCTGACTGGGTGGCCAAGGTCACCGGGATCGCGCGCAGTGAGCTGACCGCGCACGAACACGGCGACAAGGTTCTCGTCGGCGACATCGACATCGAGCTGCTGCACACCCCGGGCCACACGCCGGGCAGCCAGTGCTTCCTGCTCGACGGTCGGCTGGTCGCCGGCGACACCCTGTTCCTGGAGGGTTGCGGCCGCACCGACTTCCCCGGCGGCAACGTCGACGACATGTTCCGCAGCCTGCAGGCGCTGGCGCACCTGCCCGGCGACCCGACCGTGTTCCCCGGCCACTGGTACTCAGCAGAGCCGAGCGCCGCACTGTCGGAGGTGCGCGGCAGCAACTACGTCTACCGCGCGGGCAACCTGGACCAGTGGCGCATGTTGATGGGCGGTTGACCCGAGGAACAGCGGTAATGCCGCCCGACAAAGACCAGCCGCACGCGTCTGCCGGCTGGTATCCCGACCCGAACGGGTCGGGTGGGCACCGCTACTGGGACGGCCACACCTGGACCGGGTACCGGGCAGCCCCAGCGCCTCCGCGCCCGGCACTCGACGACGGCAGGCACACCTTGCTGGTGCGATACCTGGTCATCTGCCTCGGGCTGCTGGCGGTGCTGCTCGCGTTGATCATCTACGCGGCATGCACCGTCGGGGACACCTCGATGGTCGTCCCCGCCGCCGCGAACCGGGACACCGCCGTCCCCGCAGCCGTCGATCTGCCCGGAAGCCCCCTCTGCGAGCAGGTGATTCTGGCAAAGTAGGACCCGGCGCCGTCAGCAGTCTCACGTCGGGGGTCTTCGTGAAGAACATCGCGCTGTGTTTCGACCGTGTCCGTGATCGGCGCGGCCCGGGGGCCTCGTCGGGTGCTGCCACCAATGCCGCCGCGTTGACCGAACTCCTCGTCGGCGACGACCGGCAGATGGTGTGGTGGTGTCCCTCCCCCACCGACGCCCACCGGTTCACGTCCCGCCGTACGCGCCTGGACTCGGCGCGCGCCCGCGTCGCCGCCGCCTACACCGTGCTCGTCGAGCGCTGGTCGCCCGGCGACCGCCTCTTCCTGTTCGGCTCCGGACGCGGAGCCGCGTGTGCCCACGCCCTGGCCCGCCTCGTCGGCGCCGTGGGGGTGTTGCGCGCCGCCGAGCTGACCGGGTGGACGACGGCCGAGTTCCGCCAGTACGTACTGGCCACCTACGCCGTGCCGCGCACGCCGCGCGAACCGTCGGACTGGCAGCGGGTGCGAGAGTTGGCCGGACAGATCTCCGGCGGCGACGACGTGGCCGTCGAGGTCGCCTATCTGGGTCTGTGGGACAGCACTCCCATCCCCGGTGAGGCCCGGGCGCGTGCCTCCGAACCGCTGCCCACAGTGCGCGCCGCGCGTCATGCCCGCGCCATCGACGGCAGCGCCCAGGGGCTCACCCCGACTGTCAGTCCCGATTCGCCTGACATCGAGGAGGTCTGGTTCCGCGGAGCGCACTGCGACCTGGCGGGCGGCCCGCATGCCTTTGCGGCGCTGGCCGAGCTGTCCCTGGACTGGGTGCTCGACGGCGCGGTTCGCGCCGGCGCGGTGATCGATCCGTCAGTCCGGGCCCACGGCGCGCCGGCGCCGGATCTCGCCGACGCCGCCCCCGCTCATCTGCGTCCGCTGCCCGGCGCCCGAGTGCCCGCCGGCGCGTCAGTCCACGCGAGTGTGCAGACATACCTGCGGGCACACCCGTCCTACTGGCGGCGGTTGCCGGCCCACTTCGTGTGGGCCGACCCGGAATGGGCCGCCCGGGCCGAACGGCTGGCTGATCCGGTGGAGGTGCGCGGACCGCAGCTGGTGGGCTCTGGCTGAACGGCTCGTCACCCCGGGGGCGCCGACGGCGAGACCGCTGCTACGTTCGGTCCGGCTGAACCCGACAGGAGGACCATGACCGGCATCGTTTCCTACGAACTCGCGGACTCCGTGGCGACCATCGCTCTGGACGACGGCAAGGTCAACGTCCTCGGGCCCGCCATGCAGAGCGCCATCAACGAAGCGCTGGACCGGGCCGAGGCGGACTCCGCCAAGGCTGTGGTGCTGGCGGGAAACTCGCGGGTGTTCAGCGGCGGGTTCGACCTGGCGGTGTTCCAGTCCGGTGACCCGGCGGCAGCGCTGGGCATGCTCTCGGGCGGGTTCGAACTGTCGGTGCGGACGTTGACCTTCCCGGTGCCGGTGATCATCGCCGCGACCGGGCCGGCCATCGCGACGGGCTCGTTTCTGCTGTGCTCGGCCGATCACCGCGTCGGCGGCCCGAAGTCGCGATGCCAGGCCATCGAGGTGGCGATCGGCATGACCATCCCGATCTCGGCCATCGAGATGATGCGGATGCGGTTGACCCCGGCGGCGTTCCAACGCGCCACGGCCCTCGCCTCGACTTATGTCGGGGACGAGGCGATCGCGGCTGGCTGGCTCGACGAGATCGTCGACGCCGACCAGGTCCTGTCCCGGGCCCAGCAGGTGGCCCAGGAGGCGGCCACGACGCTGAACGCCGGAGCTCATCTGGCCACCAAACTCAAGGCGCGCGAGTCCGCGCTCAACGCCATCCGGGCCGGAATCGACGGCCTGGCCCAGGAGTTCACGCTCGGCTAGGTATCGGCGGGCCAGGTGTCGGCGGGCCAGCCCACGCGGAATAGGATTCCTGGCTGTGATCGCAGGCCCGATCGCAGCCCTGACTTCTCACACAGCGCGCCCAGCCCCAGCAGCGTCGGCGATGATGGTGCGGTGACACATGTGCGCGGCCGGGTCTGGCGGCACGGCAAGCCCGTCGACGACTTCGTCTTCAGCGAGATATCGGACTGCCTGGCCGCCGAGGACACGTTGGTGTGGTGCGACATCTACGACCCGGACCACGAGATCCTCACCGACCTGGCCGACGAGCTCGCCCTCAATGCGTGGGCGGTCGAGGATGCGCTCGCCGACGCCGAACGCACCAAGGCCGTCGTCTACAAGACGCACACGTTCTTCACCGTCTACGGCGTGACGGTCAAGTCGCCGGCGCCGGAGGACATGTCGGAATCCACCCTGGAGATCCACCGCATCTCCGGTTTCGTGCTTCCTCGCGGCCTGATCACGGTGCGACTGTCGCCGCACTTCGACATCGACACCGTCTCACGCCGATTCGACGAGCTCGGCGGTCAGGAGTACGGGGTCGGCTCGCTCGTGCACGGGCTGCTCGATGTGATCGTCGACGGTCACTTCGACGCGGTCCAGGCTCTCGATGACGGCATCGAGGGTCTGGAGGACGACCTGTTCGACGGGTCGGCCCGGGCAGACCTGCAGCGCAGGACATTTCAGTTGCGCAAAGACCTGGTCGCGCTGCGCCGCGTCGTGCTGCCGATGCGCGAGGTGGTCACGGTGATCCAGCACCGCCGGATGGACGCGAAGACGGCTCCCGAGCTCGACCCGGTCTACGCCGATCTCTACGACCACGTGCTGCGCGCCTCGGAGTGGACGGAGTCGCTGCGCGACATGGTCACCACGGTGTTCGAGACGAACCTGTCGATGCAGGACGCCCGCCTGAACGTGGTGATGAAGAAGCTCACGGGGTGGGCCGCGATCATCGCTGTGCCCACCGCGATCACCGGCTTCTACGGCCAGAATGTCGATTATCCGGGCATCGACACGGTCGGCGGTTTCGTGACCAGCTCGGCGGTCATCGTGCTGTTGGTGATCGTGCTGTTCGTGATGTTCAGGAAACGGGACTGGTTGTAGCGACCAGCCGGCCCACGATGTCGCCGCCGTCGTGGTAGGTCGCGACGAAACCGTCGCGCTGATCCACCACACGGCATCGCTCGTAGGGGCCTCCCCATCCGCGGTAGGCCAACCGGGATGTGCCTATCGTGCACGAGAACCCGCTTGCGGTGTCCCACTGTGCGGAGACCCCGGCGGCGGTCAGGCCGGCGACGCGTCCCTGCAGGGCCGCGTCGCGCCAGTGCTCGGAGACGACCTGCCGGCCGGCGGCGACGTTGTAGGCCAGCGTGACATCGCCGGCAGCGTAGATGTTGCGCGCCGACGTGCGCATCTGCTCGTCGACGACGATCCGTCCGGCGCGGATGCTCAAGCCGGCCTCGGCGGCGAGCCGGACGTCGGGCCGCACCCCGGTTGCCGCCACGACGACGTCCCCGTCGACATTCTCACCGCCGGCGAGGACCACGCCGGACTCCACGACCGCCGTGACATCGGCAGATCCGACGAAGCGCACCCCGGCGTCGAAGAGCATCTTGACCACCCGCTCGCCGACGTCGACACCGAACCGTCGCAGCAGCGGTACCGGTTCGGGCGCGACGACGGTGGTGGCCACCCCGAGCGCGGCCAGACAGCCCGCGGCCTCACAGCCGATCAGACCCGCACCGATCACCACGGCGGTTCCGGCGTGCCGTGCCGCCATCTTCAACACCACCGCATCGGCGAACGAGCGCAGCGGCTGTGCGCTGCGGCCGCCGGGCACGGCCGGTGGTACGGGGGCGGCACCGGAGGCGATGACCAGATGCCAGTAGGGGTAGCGGGCGCCGCCCGCGGTGACGACCTCCTGGGCGTCGACGTCGATGCGGTGCACCGTCACACCGCGGAGCAGGTCGATGCGGTTGCGCTCGAACCAGCCCTCACTGTGCAGATCGAGGTCGGCGGGCCGCCCGCACAGGAACTGCTTGCTCAGCGGCGGCTTGGCGTAGGGCAGGGCGGGGTCGCTGGACAGGATGCGCACAGGGATGCTGCGGTGCCGGGCGCGGAACGTCTCCGCCGCGCTGACACCGGCAGGACCACTGCCGATGGCCACCAGACCTGCCGCCACCATGTCAGAGGAATACCACCGCACCGGTGCGGCGAACCCTGACGCTGCGTGGAGGTCAGCGTTTGGTCAGATCGGCCGTCGGCACGTGGGCCGAACAACCGTTGAGCAGCGACGATCGGTGTGAAACCATCTGCGCATGGAGCCGGACGGGGACCCCGAGGCGCGCATCCGCGACCTCGAGCGCCCACTCGCCCAGCAGGCCGACGCCAGCGAACTGGGCACCCGGCCGTATCGGCCGGCACCCTCGTTCGACGGATCCGGCCCGCAGTACCGGCATCAGGACGTCCCGGGCTATGCCCAGCAGCCGCCGTGGTCGGCGCCTCCTCCCTCCGGTCCGCAGTGGGGGTCGCCCTACTATTCGCCGCCCCAGCACGTGGTGCGCAAGAGTCCGCGGTTGCTATGGGTGGTACCGCTGACGGTCCTCGGCGTGGTCGTGGTCGCAATGGCGGCGTTGTTCGCCGTGCTCGTCGCCCGAAACGCCGAGCCCGGGACCGACGGGCCCGTCACCCCGACCATCGCGGGCGGCGGCGGG
>Ga0208330_1000162_pt1 | contig 40905 bp, 39 predicted proteins | sample DeeseametaMP1896_FD_184180 | JGI IMG/M metagenome (GOLD analysis project Ga0208330, IMG submission 184180) | Marine microbial communities from the Deep Pacific Ocean - MP1896 (SPAdes) | ecosystem: Environmental > Aquatic > Marine > Oceanic | place: East of Hawaii, North Pacific Ocean | collected... | reverse complement strand
CGCGATGGTGCACGGCGGGCCGTACCCGGCCTCGACCAACTTCGGCGCGACCTCCGTCGGCACCCTGGCCATCCGCCGCTTCCTGCGCCCGGTCTGCTACCAGAACCTCCCCGACGCCCTGCTGCCCGGGGACCTGCGGTAAGAAACGTCCCGAAGGCCTGTCCGGTTGCGGGCAGGCCCTCGGGGGCTGTGCGAACAGGCGATCGCGGCTATCCCGCGGTGCGACTGCGCCCAAGGAGCCGAGCATGACCAAAAAACCGATCGTCTATCACATCCCCGTCTGTCCCTTTTCGCAGCGGTTGGAAATCCTGCTCGCCCTGCGTGGCACGCCGGAGGCCGTTGAATTCCGTGTGGTCGACATCACCAGGCCCCGCGATCCAGAATTGCTGCGCAAGACCCGTGGCACCACGGCCCTGCCGGTGCTGGAAACTTCAGACGGGCGGATCCTCAAGGAGAGCCTCGTCATCCTGCGCTACCTCGACGAAATGTTGCCGGGCGGTCCGCTGCGCCGCGTGGACCCCTTTGAACATGCAGTGGAATCCATGTTGATCGCCCGCGAAGGCGCGTTCACCACGGCGGGCTATCTCTTCGTCCTGAACCAGGATCGCGATCAGCGGGCGGGGCATCGCGACAAGCTGTTGGGTCTGTATCGCGACATTGACGGTTTTCTGTGTGAGCATAGCCCCGAGGGGCCATTCCTGTTCGAGGATTTCGGCCTGGCCGAGGCGGTGTTCACGCCAATGTTCAAACGCTTCTGGTTCCTCGATTACTACGAGGGTTTTGCGCTGCCCGAAGGACCGGAATACGACCGCGTCCGGCGTTGGCGCGCTGCCTGCATGGCGCATCCGGCCACCGACCAGGTCTCTGAAGAGGAGATCGTCAAGCTTTACTACGATTACGCGATGGGGGCCGGGAACGGGGCGTTGGTCGAGGGGCGGAAAATGTCCAGCTTTGCCTTCGAACCGCATTGGCGCGATCGGCCGATGCCGCCGCGCGACAAGTACGCAGGCAGTGCCTCGGACGCGGTTCTGGGGCTGGTCTGACGCCGGTCAGGCCAGCGCCTTTTCATCCTCCAGCAGGCAGGCGACCTGCCGCCCCTGACGGTGTTGCAGGTCAGGCCGGATGCGGGCGCAGGCGTCGATCCGTTTCGGGCAGCGGGACTGGAACAGGCAGCCCCGCGGCAGGTCCATCGGGCTGGGCAGATCGCCGGTCAGGATCTGCGGTTGCTGTTTCACGCGTGGGTCGGGCACGGGGACGGCAGACAGCAGCGCCTGCGTGTAAGGGTGGCGCGGGTTCGCCACCAGCGCGCCCGCAGGCGCCATCTCCATCATGCCACCCATGTACATCACCAGGATGTCGTCCGAGATATGCCGGACCACGCCCAGGTCATGGGCGACAAAGATCAGCGTCAGCCCCATTTCCGCCTGCAACTCCTTGAGCAGGTTGATGACCTGTGCCTGAATCGAGACGTCAAGCGCCGAGACCGGTTCGTCGCAGAGCAGGATCTGCGGTCGGGCGATCAGCGCCCGGGCAATCCCGATGCGCTGGCACTGGCCGCCCGAGAATTCGTGCGGAAACCGGTTCATGTTGCGCTCGGCGATGCCCACGCGGTCCAGCATTTCGATCACCTTCTGCCGCCGTTGCCGGCTGTTCAGCTCGGGGCAGAAGTAGATCAGCGGTTCCGCCACGATCTCGCGGATGGTCATGCGCGGGTTGAGCGAGGCCATCGGATCCTGAAAGATCATCTGCATCCGCCGGCGCAACCTTTGCAGGTCGGCGCGGCGGGCATAGTCGATGGGTTTGCCGTCCAGCGTGACGGTGCCGCTGTCATGCGGACCCAAACCGGCGATGGCGCGGATCAGGGTGGACTTGCCGCAGCCGGATTCGCCCACGATGCCCAGCACCCGGCCTGACATGAGGTCAAAGCTGACGCCGTTGACCGCGTGCAGGCGCCGGGGCGGGGACCAGGGGAAACGCTGGCCCCGACGCACCGGGAAGGTCACGCGCATGTCTTTGACGGAGAGGATGGGATCGCTCATGTCAGCTCCTCGACCGGGCGGATACAGGCGCGGCCCTCGCGGAATTCGGGCAGGCCGTCGTGGCAGGCGGGAATGGCATCGACGCAGCGCGGCGCAAAGGGGCAGGCCCGGGGTGCTGCGGTCTGGTTCGGCGGGCTGCCGGGAATGGCCGAAAGCGTGACGTCGCCTTCGGTGATCCGCGGCACGGCGCGCAGCAGACCCCGGGTATAGGGATGGCCCGGCGCATCGAAGATCGCAGTGGTCGGCGCCGCCTCCATCACGCGGCCACCGTAAAGCACCATCGTGTCGTCGCAGAAGCCCGCGACCACGCCAAGGTCGTGGGTGATCAGCAGGACGGCGGTGCCCAGGTCGCGCTGGATCTCGTCCAGCAGGGCCATGATCTGCGCCTGAACGGTGACGTCCAGCGCGGTGGTTGGTTCATCGGCCAGGATCAGGCGCGGGCGGCAGATCAGGGCCATCGCGATCACGATACGCTGGCGCATGCCGCCGGAAAACTCGTGCGGATAAGCCTTGAGCCGGTTCTTGGCGTCGGGGATGCGCACCGCCTCCATGACCTCGAGCGCGCGCTTGCGGGCATCGGCCCGGCTGGCGCCTTCGTGCAGTTCCACGATCTCGCCCAGCTGGCGTTCGATGGTCATGTAGGGATTGAGCGAGCTCATCGGGTCCTGAAAGATCAGCGCGATCTGGGCGGCCCGCAGGGCATTCAATTGCGAGGCGGGCAGGGAAAGCAGGTCCCGCCCGTCGAAACGGACCTGGCCCGCGACCTCGGCGTTTTTCGCCAGCAGCCCCATGATGGCCAGGGCGATCTGGCTCTTGCCGGACCCGCTTTCACCGACGAGCGCCAGTTTCTGACCCTCGGCCATGTCGAAACTGACGTCGTTCACCGCATGGATCAGCCCGTCGCCGGTGCGGAAACGGATCTGCAGGTCTTCAACGGAAAGCAGGCTCATCGGCGGTCCTTGGGGTCGAGCGCGTCGCGCAGGCCGTCACCGATGTAATACAGCGAGACCTGTGCAATGACGAAGAAGGCGGCGGGGAAGGCCAGTTGCCAAAGCGTGCCGAAGGTCATGGTGCGCGCGCCTTCGGAGATCAGTGCGCCCCAGCTTGTGTTCGGCTCCTGGATGCCGACACCCAAGAAGGAAACGAGGCTTTCGGCCATGATGACCTCGGGGATGACGATCGAGGTGTAGATCACGATCACCCAGAGGATGTTCGGTGCCAGATGCTTGAAGATGATGGCGAGGTCGGACATGCCCAGCATCCGCGCGGCATCGACGAATTCGCGGTGTTTCAGCATCATGACCTGCCCGCGCACGATCAGCAGACCGGCGGTCCAGTTCACGATGATGATGACGATGATCATTTGCGTCAGCGAGCGGCCGAAAAAGGCCTGCCAGACAACAAAGAAGATGATGTAGGGGATCGAGATCCAGATCGTGTAGAACCCGGTGATGATCTGGTCGAGCCTGCCGCCGAAATAGCCCGCAAGCGCGCCCAGCGTCGCCCCCAGCAGGACCGCCAGCGGCCCGGCGACAAACCCGACCATCAGCGAGGTGCGCGTACCCTGAACGACACGGGCATAGAGGTCGCGGCCCAGGTCATCGACGCCGAACCAGTGGCCGTTCTCCAGGCTGGGCGCGCCCTCGGTCTTGATCCGTCCCAGGACGTTCCAGTCGATTTCCTCGAAGCTCCAGCGCGCAAAATACTGGCCGAAGAGGGCAAAGAGCAGCAGTGCCAGCAGCATGAACACGGAAAAGACCGCCAGCCGATGGCTCAGGAAACGGCGCCGCGCATCCGCCCAGAACGACCGCGAGACGATCATCTCTTCGGCGACGGTATCGGCGAACTCCTTGGAGTTGAGGCGTTTTCGGGTGTCGGTCACAGGCTGCTCCGCACCTTGGGGTCGATCCAGGCATACATCAGGTCGAGCATGAGGTTCAGGGTGAAGGTCAGCAGGCTGTAGAGGATCGCAAGCCCCAGCAGCATGGAATAATCGCGGCTATAGGCGCCGTCGATGAAATCCTGCCCGATGCCGCCGGTGGAAAAGAACACGTCGATGAAGACGGACCCGGTGATCATGTAGACAAAGACCGGCCCCATGTAGGTCAGCGTCGGCAAAAGCGCCGGTTTCAGCGCGTGCCGCCAGATGATGACTCGCTCAGGCAGGCCCTTGGCGCGGGCGGTCAGGATGAAGGGCGCGTTGAGCACCTCCAGCATCGAGCCGCGCGTCAGGCGGGCAACGCCGGCCATGTACGAAGTCCCCAGCGCGATGGCGGGCATGACGATGTATTCCCATTGGCCGCCGTTCCAGCCACCGCCCGGCAACAGCCCCCAGGACAGGGTAAAGAGCAGCACCAGGATCGGCGCCAGCACGAAATTCGGAAAGATCTGCGAGAAGATCGCCAGGCCGGTCATCGTGTAGTCCCAGACGCTGTTGTGGCGCAGCGCGGCAATGATCCCCAAGGGGATGCCCAGCACCAGCACAAAGACCGCCGACCAGAAGCCATAGGTCAGCGTGACCGGAAAGCCCTGCACGATCACGTCGTTCACCGTGCGGTCCTTCTGGGCAAAGCTGGGGCCGAAGTCGAAGTGGAAGACGATGTTCTTGATGTAGGTCCAGAGCTGGACGTAGAGCGGCTGATCCATGCCGTAGCGTTCCAGCACGTTCTGCATCACCGCAGGCGGCAGCGGCTTTTCAGAGGTGAAGGGCCCGCCAGGGGCCAGCCGCATGAGGTAGAAGGAAAAGACGATCAGCACCAGGAGCGTCGGGATCACCGTCAGCAATCGGCGCAGGGTGTAGTTGAACATTTGGGAACCGGACCTGGGGTTCGAGCAAGGTGACCCCGTCCCGGGCCTGACCCGGGACCTCTGCGCCGGTGGGACCGGGCAGAGGCCCCGGATCTGGTCCGGGGCGGGGGGATGCGGGAAGGCGGCGTGGCGCTTATTCGGCGACCTTGTAGAGGTCCTTGGCGTACCAGTTCTGCTCGACGTTGTTGACCGGCCAGCCCTTGATCTGGTCGCTCAGCATCATGTTGATCGAAGCGTGGTAGATCGGGATCACCGGCATGTCCTGGGACAGGATCTCTTCGACCTCGAAGTAAAGCGGGTTGGTATCCTGCGAGGACTTGGCCTCTGCCATCAGCTCATCGACGCGTGCGTTGGAATACTTGCCGTCGTTATAGCCAGACTGCGAGGTCAGCAGATCGAGGAAGGTGGAGGCCTCGTTGTAATCCCCGCACCATGCGCCGCGTGCCAGTTCAAAGTTCTGGTTGCCCCGGGTTTCGAGGAAGACCTTCCATTCCTGGTTCTCAAGCGTCACGTCCACGCCCAGCTTCTGCTTCCACATCTGGCTGGCGACGATGGCGATCTGCTGGTGGCTTTCAGAGGTGTTGTAGAGATAGGTGAAGGACAGCGTGTCGCCGTCCGGACCATAGCCCGCGGCGGCCAGCAGTTCCTTGGCCTTGGCGTCACGCTCGGCCTGGGTCATGTTGGCGTAGTCGACCTCGGGCACCTCGAAACCGTCGGTGGCGCCGGGGGTGAATGTATAGGCCGGGAATTGCCCGCCCTGAAGCACCCGCTCCACGATCACGTCACGGTCCAGCGCGTAGGATAGCGCCTGGCGGACCCGCGCGTCCTGGAACGGCTCAGGGCCGTCCTTGAGGTTGAAGGTCATGTAGTAGTTGCACAGCCGCGGCAGGGCATAGGCCTGGTCGGGGAATTCCTCTTTCAGGGTCGGGTACTGGCCGGACGGAATATCCGTCTTGTCGACCTCGCCCGCGCGCCAGCGGGTCAGGCCCTGCGCCTCGTCGCCGATGACCAGTGTCACGACCCGTTCCAGCACGGTCTTGTCGTTGTCCCAGTACATCTCGTTGCGCTCACGGACCGAGCGTTCCTTCGGCACATGTTCGGTCAGCACATAGGCGCCGTTCGAGACGATGTTGCCGGGCCGGGTCCATTCCTGGCCATGTTCCTCGATCGCCCATTTCGGCGCGGGGAAGGTGGTGGCATGGGTGACCATCTTGGCGAAATAGGGCAGCGGCTGGCTCAGCTGCACCACCAGCGTGTTATCGTCGGGGGCGGAGACGCCGAGGTCGGTGATCGGCTTTTCGCCTGCAATGATCGCGGCGCCGTTCTGGATCGACATCAGCTCCATGTACCAGGCGTAGGGCGAGGCCAGTTCCGGGTCGACCGCGCGCTGCCAGGCATAAACGAAATCGCTGGCGGTGACGGGTTTTCCGTCCGACCACTTGGCATCGTCGCGCAGGGTGAAGGTGTAGGTCATGTTGTCTTCGCTGACCGTGTGGCTGAGGGCGACGCCGGGCACGATCTCGCCATCGGCGTTCTGGTTGTAGAGCCCTTCAAAGAGGTCGCGCACCACCTCCGAGCCGTTCACGTCCTCGACCACCTGTGGGTCGAAGGAGGAGAATTCGTCAAGCACGCGGTAGGTGAAGGTCTGGTCGGCTGCCAGCTGGGTGCCCTCGGGGACGTCGGCGGCAAAGGCGGCGGTCATCAGCGTGGTCGACAAAAGAAATGGAACAATCGCGGAACGATATTTCATAGTTTTCCCCTTGGTTGGATGCTCTTGCGGCAAAGCGTGCCCGAGTTGCCGGACCTTGCAAAGGCTTTTCTCGATGCCTGCAAGCCCGTCGTCGGGTCAACCGTGGGGTGAAACGCGGTGGGAGGTCAAGGGAGGAAGGCGGCGGTATGGCGGGATCACGCCGTAGCTGTTTCCACCTGGTCTGTCAGCGGTGGTTTTCAGCGGGCGCAGGCCAGGGGAACGTGCGCCAGACTGGCCCAGAAGGCGGCGACCTCCGCCATGGCCCCGGCCTCGATGACCAGGGCGCGGGGATGGGCGCCCTCCTGCGCCAACCCGATGGCCAGATCGGGGTCGCTGGCAAGGGTGAAGAACAGAATTTCGTTTTTGTCCAGCAAGTTGATGGAGGGGGTTGGTGGGTCCAGCAGGGTCTGTATCTGCTTTTCCAATGCCCCGGTCATGGAGTGGTCCGGGTAAATCCGCCGGGGCGCTTTTCCCGGTTCGACGACGGCGATCAGCATCTCCTCGGCAGCGTCGAGAAGATAGGCCCAACGGTCGGGAATAACCGCGTCCGGCGGGGCCAGCCCAAGCTGGCGATAGAGCGCGTCGACGGCAATTCCGGGTTGCGCGGGATCGGGGGGCTGCGCGGGCGGGGCAGACCTGCACTGCAACTGCTGGTCGCCGGGCAGCAACCGGGCAAGGGTCCGGGCTACGGTCTCCAGATCCGTGAACATTAGAGGGTGGCCCGCCAGCGCGCGCGCCTCCGCCGGGGCAGTGTCGGGCAGGCTGACAAGGCGCGACAGCTGTCCTGCCGCTGCTTCCAGCCGACACAGGGGCTGCCCGCCGTCGAGGATGGTCAGGTCACGCGGGGCAATGCGGGCAGCAAGGGCGTCCAGGACAAAGCCCTGCGCCTCTTCTGCCGTAGGAGCGGTCAGGGTCTGGCTGTCGGTGCCCAGGGCAGCGGCCCGGGCCAGGATGGTCGCAATCGAGGGATGATCGGTCATGTCACGCTTTCCTGGTCGGCGAGGCGCCCCAGCGCCGCGCAGATCGTAGGCACGTCGGCCCGGGGCCCAAGTACCGCGCAGATCACTTCGGATGGGTCGCGGGGGGATTGCAGGAACAGTTTGCTGCCTCTGGGGCCGCTCAGGACCGCTAAGCCGAAAACCGGCAGCTCCGAACGGAACAGGGTGCATGCCGTGGTGCAGAGATCGTCAAGACGTTCCTGTCCCTGGTGAATGGCGCTGGCGAAGGTCAGCACCGTGCCTGCCGACGTGTCGGCAAGCATCACCAGTTCGCAATGGGCGAAACCGGCACGGAACCTGGCAAGATCGTCACGGGTCATCGGGCAGCCTCTGCTGCCTCTGTCATGACCTGCGCGGGGTTAAGGTCGCCTTACCCCCGGAAGGTATTCCGGACGTCAGGCGGTACGATGCTCGGGCCTTGACCGGGCGCCCTGCGATTTGCTGCGCGTGATCCGGCGGGGCACGATCCTTGGTTCTGTGCCTGTATCAATGTCGGCACCGGCAGCAGGCGATGGCGGCGGATTTTGGTGCACCGGAGTCACTGTCGCGGCGGCGCGCGGTGTCTCAACCGGGGCAGGCGGGTCCAGCCCCTCGAGCGCATGACAGAGAAAACGCACCAGGGCGGCGGCGCCCGTTGTCTCCAGCACATCGTCATTGTCGCGGCCCGCCAGCGCGCCGGTCAGCGAGATCGGCAGAACGTCACGGAACAGCGCCCCGGCCTCGGCCCGGACCCGCGCAACAACGCGCGCCCGATCCCGCTCTCCCTGCATCTTGTCGATGCGGGTGATCAGCAGCAGGCTCTTTGTCCAGAGCTGCGGCGGCACCTGTTCCCAAAGAGCGGCCTCGGACTGGCGCCAGGCCTGGTTGGCGGGGGTGCACCAGATCGCCAGGTCGACCTTGGGCAGGAAGGTGTCCCAGAAATCCGGTGCCATGTTCGGGTCCGACGTTCCGGGCAGGTCGATCAGGTCGCAGGCCTGCAGGATATCCGCGTCCAGCCGGGCCAGGATCATCTGGGTGTCCTCGGGCGAAACCGCCGTCCAGTCCTCGGCGGGCAGGGGCGTCGCAGCGCCGTCCAGGCCGATGCGCTGGGCGCCGGGGGTGCCCAGCTGATACCAGACCGGGGGCAGCTGCGTGGCCGTGACCTGCACCGGAGAGCTGTTCTGCCCCAACAGCAGGTTGGCCAGGGTGCTCTTGCCCGCGCTGAATTCTCCCATCAGGGCAACGCGCGGCTTGCGGGGGCTCGGGTCGGTGGGGCGATCGTCTGTCATGATGCGGACCTCTGCAGTCGGTTCCGGGGGCTTTGGGCGTGCGGGGGGACGGTGCTGTCCTGCGTGAGGCCGGTCAGGATCTCGCGCTGGCCCTGGATGAACCCGGTCAGCGTGTTGCGCAGCTCTTGCGAGAAGGGCGCGGCACACTGGTGGTGCAGGGCCTCGACCACGGGTTTGGTTTCCTCGTGGATCAGGCGCGAGAAGTCGTCGGCAAAGGCGTGGTAGCCACGCTGACGCCGCCAGAAACGCGCCCACCAGCTGCCCCGCAGGTCCAATGCGATGGTCTGGCCCAGGCTGATCGGCGCGGGGGCCGAGGGCAGCGGCGGCGGTTTGATCGCGGGTCCTTCGGTTTCCAGCGCAAAGGCTGTCCGGTAGAGCGCGCCGATGTCCTCGGCCGCCCCGGCCAGAACCTCTGTCCCGGCCTTGCCCGCGCCCTGGACAAAGACCTTGTAGGCGCTGCGCAACAGCATCCGCAGGCCCGAGGGATCGTAGGTCCAGACCTCTCCCTCGCCATACTGTTCCAGGTGCTTGACCAGGGACCCGGTGGCCCGCCCCAGAAAGGCGCGGCGGGCATTGTCGGACCGGCTGGCAAAGGCCTCGTGCATCCGGGCAAGATGAGACTCCAGCGCCGCAGAGGCGCGGTCCTCGATCCGGTCGAGTTGGTGGGCGATATCCGCCGGTGCCATCGTCAAGTTTTTCGGCTCGAAGCCGCCGGAGCCGTCGCGGGACCCGCTGGCGGCCTTGCCCGTGCGCAGGTTATCCAGCGCCACGCCCAAGGTTTGTTCAAGGCGGGCCCCCACCCCCTGTTCGATCCGCCCTGCAATGGCGTCACCAAGCGCGGGCAGTCCGGAAAGCCGCCAGATGATCTCTTGCGGGGGCAGGTGGGCCAGCGCGCCGGTGACATGCGCCTCGGCCCAGTTGACCAGCGCCTCGGCGCTGTCACTGCCCAGATCGTCCAGGCGGCCCGCCACGGCGTGATGACCCCAGTAGCCAGAGCCGAAGATGATCTCGGCCTCCTGGGGGCCATCGAAGCGGCGCAGGGTGGCAAGAATGCTGGCCTGGATTTCGGGCACGGCGCTTACCGGGTCTGCCAGTTCGTCGATGCGGTTCACAAAGATGATGACATCGCGCGATTTCACGTTCGAGATCAGCCGGATCAGGCCCAGATCCACGGAGGACAGCGCCTGTTGCGCGGACAGGACCATCACGCAAAGCCGGCTGCCGCGCAGCGCGTTGATGGTGATCTGTTCGCGGATCATGAAGGTGTCGTTGACGCCTGGCGTATCGCGAATGCACAGGCCCAGGGGCAGGTCCGGAGCGGGGAACCAGAGGTCCGCCGACTTGGTGATATCGGCAAAACGGCCCTGGTCGGGGCTGCCATCCGCCTCTTCCCAGAAATCGTCGCCAAGGCAGACATAGCGCTGGATCAGCTCCTGGTCGAAAGTGTCATAGTCATGGGTCTGGCCCAGCAGCATCTGGAACTTGCGCCCCAGCCTTGCCTTGGACTTCTCGCGCATCTCGTCCAGTTGCGCGCGGACCTTTTCCAGCTCGGTGTCCGCCCCGGCCCGCGCGGCGATTTCGCCCACGCGACCGCCCTGGCGGATCAGGTGGTCCCATTCCTCGTTGGTAAAGAACCGAAAGGCGGCGCGGCGGTCCTGCGGTTTCAGCTGCGGCGACATGTGCAGCGAGGTCACGACAGAGGTCCAGGGGTTCACATCCGCGGGCAGCAGGTCCGGCCAGCCGGTGAGCGCGTTCACCAGCGTGGTCTTGCCCGCCTTGACCTGCCCGATAAAGGTCACGGAGGGCTCGAAGCTGCGGATCTGGCGGCGATATTCGCGCGCCTGATGGGCGATGCTCTCTTCGCTGCACTGTCCCAGTTCGGCAAAGCGCAGGTCGATGTCGGCCAGCCGTTCGGCCAGGGCGGAAAAGCCGTCAAAGGCGGTGGGCGGAGTGTCGTTCGGGTCCGTCGAAACCTGTGTCATCGGTCTTGTCTCACCTGTGTATCCTCTTGCGGGATCTTGTGGGGCCGTCACGCGGCCATGTGCTGCTCGACATCCTGCCGGACCTGAAGCAGCAACTGTGCCGCATCGGCCAGTTGGTCTGCGCCGCCTTCGATCCGCAGCAGCAGCGCAAGGTCCTGCGCCTCTTCGAACAGCGCGGCGAGGTCGGGCAGGTGTTCCTGCAGGCTGTCGGCGCTGGCCGCCCTGCTGGACAGCGTGGAAAATGTCTCTTCGAAAGCGGTGAACAGGGTATCCTCGTCGCAGCCGCTCTCGAGGGTTGCGGAGAGGTCATTCGCCGCGTCGCGTACCGCGTGAAAGACCCGGGCGAGGTCACGCGCGGCCTCGGGTGGCAGGGTGGCGGGGTGCGGAATGATCTCTGCGGGCTGTGTCTGCTCTGCCGGGACGATACGAGGGGCCGGCGCGCCATAGCGGTGCAGCAGCATCTGGGCGGCGTGGATGTCCTGCAGGCTGGCGTCCTCGATCACCCGGTCGAGATGCGCCACCAGCGGGGCCAGCCCTAGGGCGGTGTCGGGACTTACTTGGAACTGCCCGTCGAACTCCGTGTCCTGGGGCCGGGCAGGGTGGTCGCCGGTCAGGACCAGCAAGGCATGGTTGTGCATCCGATCCGGTGCCGCTTGCCAAAGGTCGCGCTCGAAATCGCCCCAGTCCCGCGAACACCAGAGCGCGAGGTCCAGGCGCGGCGCCGCCCAAGCCAATCCCGCGCGCAGATCCGAGGCGCTGGCATCGGTGACAAGCAAAAGAAGGCTGCGGCCCGAGAGAGCGGGGGCGGGCGATGTGATCTGCAGGAAGACGGGGTCTTGAGCAAGGAGGTCGGGCGTGGGCAGGCCCTCGGTCTCGATCCGGCTGCCGTCCGCCAACATGGCGTCGGTCCGGGCGGTCGGGCCGTGGTTAAGCTCCAGTGTTGGCAACGGCTGCGTCCCCAGATCGGGCGGCAGTCCGCCCAGGGCGGCCAGGATTGCCCGTTTTCCGGCGCCCGGCAGGCCCAGCAGGCCGATGCGTACCGGCGCTGCCAGTTTCCCGGCCAGCGCGGCGCAACTGGCCTGCGCCTTGGCGGAGAGCCGGGCGTCGGAGCAGAGTGCTTTCAGACCGGCAAGGGTATCGTCATGCACGGAGCGCTGCAGGGTCACGGGCCGGCCCTCCGCTTGACGGGGATCAGGCCGCCCAGCCCGGCGATCCCGAGGCGTGGCAAATGCGCGGCCAGCTGTCCGGCGCGGCGCGCCGGGCGGCGGGCCACTGCACTGTCGGGGCAGGGGATCATGCGGATCACGACCAGTGAGACATTGTCCTGGTGCTCGGCCTGCTTTGCCTTGACCGCGGCCAGCAGGGCACGGGCCACGGCGGCGCTGCCCGCCTGCGGGCGCCGTCGCAGGATCTGTCCGATCTCGGACGCATCAAGCACGTTCAACCCGTCGCTGGCCAGCAGGACGATGTCGCCCGGCTGCAGCGTCACGGCCTCTGCCGGGCAATCGACCAAGGGCACGTTCTGGCCGGTGACGGCGGAGGTCAGGCAATGGCGCTGCGGGTGGTCGCGGGCGGCCTCGGGGGGGATCGCACCGCGTTCCGCCAGGAGGTCCAGTTGCGCGCCCATCGAATGCAATACGTTCAGCCGCCGCAACGCGCCGTCGCGAAACAGGTAAAGCGGGCTGTCCCCGACAGACAGCCAGCGCAGCCCGGCGGCGTCCACGCGCAGGCCCACAAGCGTCCCGCCGGTATCGGCGCTGATGCACTCCGCGTCGATATGCTGTTTCAGGCGGGCATTGGCGCTGTCCAGAGCGGCACGAAAGCCGGGGTCGCCCTCCGATGGCGCGCGGGCTGCGGCCAGGTACATCTCGGCGAACATCTCGCTGACAAGAATGCGGCTGGCGAGGTCGCCGTCATCATGTCCCCCCATGCCGTCCGACAGCACGGCCAACCCGGGCATGTCCCCCTCGGGGAACTGCGCGATCAGCGCGTCTTCCTGTCGGCTGCGCAGCCCCAGATACTGGCCCGAGGCCGCGTCGGTGGCCAGCTCAGCCATTGTCCTGTGCCCCGCCGTCCGGGGCGGCCCAGGACATGCCGTCGCCGCAGAAGGCCACGAAGCGCAACACGGTCTTGCCGATGCGGATGCTGTCGCCGTCTTGCAATTCCTCGGTGCTGAGCAGGGGTTTGTCGTTCAGGCGGACGATATTGGCCTTGCCGCCGTGGCCGATATAGCTGCGGTTGTCGTCCTCGTCATAGGCGATGGCCAGGTGGCGATCTCGGGAAATGGCGGTGTCGCCGAAATCCAGGGTCACGGTCTGGTCCGGGTCGCGCCCCACGGTCGACAGTCCCGCCGTCAGGGTAAAACTTGCCCCGCGCCCCGGCCCGTCGATCACGACGATCCAGCCAATGGGAAAGAAGGGGTCCGCGCTGGGTGCGCTTGCGGTGGGGCTGTTCATCGGGTCCGGCCCGGCGGGGTCGGAATGAAACCCCAGGAGCCGCGTCTTGACCCGCTGCGAGCCGGGTCTGGGCGCCTCGGGGGGCTCTGTTCCAATCGTGGTGGCGCTGCGCGCCAGCGCCGGGGACTCTGCGCTGCTGGGTGAAGGCGTGGTGGGTTCTTCGGGCCTGTCCGGCTCCAGGTCCCAGATCCGGGGGCTGGCGGGTGCGGCTGCGTCCAGGTCGAGCGGCGGCAGATCGACGGAATCGGACGCGGCGGACGCGGCGGGCGCGGCCCATTCCTGCCGGGGTGACGGTTGCGGCCGTTCCGGACGGGGCACATGGTTGCGTGCGGCGCGGGCGCTGTCGATGTCGCAGTTGCGCGGGTCCTGTTCCCCGGTCATGCGCCCGGCAAGATCATCCCAGGGGTCGCGCACGGGCGCCTCCTGCGGCGCTGTGTCCGGCGTGGGACCGGAAGCCGGCCGTCTCCGCGCGATCAGGTTCTTGATACCCTGCATGTCCTTCACTCTTTCCTCAAAGGTTCGTTTCCAGCGCCTGCCGCTGGCCACGGCCCGACCAGGGCAGAAGCGCGCTCAGCGAAAAGCGGCGGCGGCGCGGTGGTGGCGTGGCCTGCTCTTCTTCTGCAACTTCTTGCTGTGGTGGGTCCGGTTCGGCCCCGCTGCTCCAGTCGGCGGGATCCTCGTTCAGGATCGCCCAGTATTCACGTTCGGCGGCCCGCTTTGCCTCTTCGGGGTCGGGACGGGGCGCGCGCTTGACGGTGGCGCTGCGCCCGACACTGTCCTCGGCGATGGCGGCATGGTTGATGGCGACCATCTCGGCGATCTTTGTCTCGATGTCCGGGTCCACGGGCACCGGGTCCACAGGCGGCTCTGCGGCCTGCGCCGGGGCGGCAGGGGACAGCAGCGACGGGCGCCGCCCCGCCAGCGCATCCAGCCAGTCGTCGGCGCTTTGCAATCGGTCCTTGGAGAACAGGTTCAGGCAGCGGTCGATCGCCGCCAAAAGGCGCGGATCGTGTTGCGGGAACCGCCCGGACAGGGGGCGGAAGGGATCGGGGCGCTGTTCGGCCACGGCGGCCAGCCGCAGACTGCTGTTCGGCGGCGGGTTGCCCTCGATCAGGTGTACGAAGGTCGCCGCCAGGGCATAAAGATCGCTCGACCGCGATTGCGCGCTGCCGGCGATGTAGAATTCCTGCGGGGAATAGCCGTCCTTGACGGTATGAACCCGCGACAGCACGCGGCTGGCCTGCGTCGCGCTTTGCCGTGCCGCCCCGAAATCGATCAGGACCGGCGTTCCCATCGTGTCCAGCAGGATGTTGTCCGGGGAAATGTCGCGATGCAGGATGCCGTTGCGGTGGACATAGCTGAGCGCCTGCAAGAGCAGCAACGCCAGTTCGCGCAGAGCCTCGGGTGTCAGCGCGTCGGGGTGCCGGTCCAGCAGGTCGAAGAGATCGGTGCCCTCGACGAAATCCAGCGCCATGTAAGCGGTGCCGTTGGCCTCGAAGATCTGGTGTACGCCGACGATGTTCGGATGCTGAAGCTGCGCCAGCGCGCGTGCCTCTTTCTGGAACAGTTCGACCGCGCGGGTGAAATCCATGTCATAGCTTTGCGAGCGCAGGCGCACGTCCTCCCCCCGACGGCAACAGATGGCGTTGGGGAAACACTCCTTGATGACGACACGGCGGCCCAGGCTGTCGCGTGCGAGGTAGGTGATGCCGAAGCCGCCGGAGTTCAGGTAGGTGTCGACCGTGTATTGTCCGTTGCACAGGGTCGTGCCCGGGGGCAGCCCGTCACCGAGGGCTTCGGCGGGGTGGGAAACCGGAATCTGCGACTGGTATGTCATACCTCGATACTCCTGTTCGAACGGGACAGGCTGCGGGTGGGGCCGGATGCGGTGCAGGGTTGCGTTCAGACCCGAAATCACCAGCCGTTGCGGGCCGGGCGGTGTCCGAATTGGGACGAAAATGCGTCGCTTGGATCGAAGGAAATTCAATCTTTATAGGTAATTGCGACAGTTTTCGCGTTGGGTGCCTGATATCGGAGCTCTGGGGGCTGCAAAGAGAGCTGCGACCGAATTGCCGCGATCCATAAAAAACAGGTCGAGTCCCGCGTGACCTGTGTCCTTCAGCCTGCACCGCTCCGCTTGCCAAGGCAGAGGGCGCGCAGGTCACTGTCGCGGATCACCGGACGGGCGAGGCCCCGGGCTGAACTGCCCGAAGGCGGCCGGCTTTCCGTCCAGGCGCCGTTGGCCATGATCAGTTCATGGCGATCAAACAGCAGCTGGATGACCCCCGCGCCGGGGCCGGGAAGACGCGCCACGCCGGGCAGGGTACACAGGCGCGATGCCTCGACCAGAAGCTCGGGCTGGCCCTGTCCCGGGCCGCCGATCAGCAGCCTTTGGGCCGGGGCGGTGCGCAAGGCGCGGTCCGGCGCGCCACGGCCGAGTGTCCCCTTGCGCAGACGCACCGGTGTTGCATGGCCCTGCGCTGTTTCGGGCCGGATACGCAGGCAGCTTTGCAGGACCTGGTAGCCGTTGTCGCGGGTCAGTATCTTGTCCCCCCGGCGCAGATCCTCGATCCGCACGTGACCGCGCAGCGTCTTGATCCGCGTGCCGGCCAGCAGGCCACCGACAGGCGTTGGCGGCGCCGGGGCGCCGTCGTTCAGCGTGACAGGCTCTGCCGACAGGCTGTCCAGCCCGGCAAGAAAGGCGCTGCGGTCCATAGGTTCCCCGACCCGAGGCGTGATGAAATGCCCGCAGGCTCGGCCCCAGAGATGGAGATTTGATCAACGCGACCCTGCGAAACATGCGGGATTTGATCCGGATTCGAAGGATCAGACGTCGTGCATCGCGCCGCCGGACAGGTCGGTGATCTCTTGCGAGGCTTCGGCCACGCGGCGGCCCAGATCCGCGATGCGTTCGCCGCTGAACCGGACCGTGGGGCCGGAGACGGATATCCCGGCGCAGGGTTCTCCCTGCTCGTTCAGGATCGCGGCCCCGATGCAGGACATCCCGGCGTGCCGTTCCTCGCGGTCATGCGACCAGCCGCGCGCGGCGATGCTGTGCAGGTCGGCGGTCAGGCCGGACAGGGTGACATGGGTGCTGGCAGTGAAGGGCGTCAGGTCCATGTCCTCGATCAGCCGCTGCTGCGCCTGCGGGCGCATTGCGGCCAGGATCGCCTTGCCGATGCCCGAGGCATGCATGGCGGTCCGGGTGCCCGGCGGAAAGAAGGCGCGGATCGGGTTCGGCGTTTCGACCTGGCCGACAAAGACCACCTCGCGCCCGTCGGGAACGGCAAGGTTCGCCGTCTCGCCGGTTTCCTTCATCAGGCGGCGCATCACCGGGCGGCCGACCTCGACCACGCTGTTGCGTTTGAGAAAGGCGGTGCCGGTGCGCCAGGCCTCGATCCCCACGGCCCATTCCTGGCGCTCCTCGTCGAAGGTCACGAAACGGTGGTTTTCGAGCGTTGTCAGGATGCGGTGGGTGGTGGCGGTGGGAATGTCGATCTCGCGCGAAAGATCGCTGAGCGTCGTGCCCTCATCGCGGGCAAGCGCGGTCAGCACCCCCAGCGCGCGGTCCAGTGCCTGAAGCGTTCCGGCAGAGCTTTCCTTGAAGGCCGACTTGGGCCGGCCACGGGGGCGTTTGGGGCTGTTCATGCGCGCAAGCCTTTCGAAAAAGTTTTTCGCTGCAAGTGCGAAGGTGGAAAATGAGAAACTGAATATCATTCAATTTCATGTGCTTGCTATCACGATCTCAGAAATGAAAAAGCTTTTCAAGAAAATTGCGCGACTCGGGCTCTTGGCGGATATTGAGTGGCAAGAAGGAGACCACGCCATGACCGACCAGAACCCGGTTTTCATCCCCGGCCCGACCAACATGCCCGACCGCCTGCGTCGCGCGATCCAGATCCAGACCCGCGATCACCGCGCGCCGGACTTTGTCGATACCTTTGCCCCCGTGCTGGAAGACACGAAGAAGGTCTTCGGTTCGAGTGAGGGCAAGATCATCACTTTCCCCGCCAGCGGCACCGGCGGCTGGGAAGCCGCCGTCACCAACACGCTGAGCCCCGGCGACAAGATCCTTGTCGGTCGCTACGGCGTCTTTTCGAACAAGTGGATCGACCTCTGCCAGCGCCACGGCCTGGATGTTCAGATCGTCGAAACCCCCTGGGGTGAGGGCGCCCCGGCCGACAAGTTCGCCGAGATCCTGGCCGCCGACAAGGCGAATGAAATCAAGGCCGTCCTGACCACGCACAACGAGACCGCGACCGGCGTCCGCTCGGACATCGCCGCCGTCCGCCGTGCGCTGGACGGTGCCGATCACCCGGCGATGCTCTTTGTCGATTGCGTCAGTTCGTTGGCCTCGATGCCCTTCGAATTCGACGCCTGGGGTGTGGATATCGCTGTCAGCGGCTCGCAAAAGGGCTTCATGCTGCCTACCGGCATGGCGATCCTCTGCGTCTCGCCCAAGGCGCTGGACGCGATCGAAAACGCCGGGCTGTCGCGCACCTTTTTCGACTTCCGCGACATGATGAAGGCCAATGCGACGGGCGGATTCCCTTACACTCCGCCGCTGCAACTGATCTACGGTCTGCGCGAAAGCCTCGACATGCTCTTTGAAGAAGGGCTGGAGAACGTCTATGCGCGCCATTTCCGCCTGGCCGAGGGCGTGCGTCGCGCCGTCGATGCCTGGGGCCTGAGCCTTGTTGCCAAGACGCCGGACCTGTATTCTGATACAGTCAGCGCGGTTTGTGTCCCCGAGGGTTTCGACAGCAACGCGCTGACCGATCATGCTTATCGCGCCTACAAGGTGTCCTTTGGCGTCGGTCTCGGTCAGCTGGACGGCAAGGCCTTCCGCATCGGCCACCTGGGCAGCCTGACCGATGTCATGGTCCTGTCGGGGCTCGCCACCATCGAGATGGCGATGGCCGATCTGAACTATCCGATCACCCTGGGCAGCGGTGTCGCCGCAGCGCAGGAATACTACCGGACCAGCCGCGTTGCGGCGCTGAAGTCCGCAGCCTGAGGAGGTACAGATGCTTGACGCGATGACCCTGGCCGAAGCGCTGACCATCGAGGACATGCGCGCCGCGCATGAGCGCATCCGGCCCCATATCAACCGAACGCCGGTGTTGCAGTCGCAATACCTGAACGAGCTGACCGGCGCGGATCTGTTCTTCAAGTGCGAGAACTTTCAGGAGGCGGGCGCCTTCAAGGTGCGTGGTGCCTGCAACGCGGTCTTCGGTCTCTCGGAAGAGGCAGCCCGGCGCGGTGTCTGCACCCATAGCTCCGGCAACCACGCGTTGTCCCTGTCCTACGCGGCAGGGCGGCGGGGCATTCCCTGCAACGTGGTCATGCCGCGCACCGCGCCGCAGGCCAAGAAGGACGCGGTGCGGCGCTACGGCGGCACGATCACCGAATGCGAGCCTTCGACATCCAGCCGTGAGGCCGTCTTTGCCGAGGTTCAGGCCGCGACAGGCGGAGAGTTCGTGCATCCTTACAACGACCCCCGGGTGATCTGCGGGCAGGCGACCTGTTCGGCGGAAATGCTGGAACAGACCGGCGGCGTGGATGCGGTTGTTGCGCCCATCGGTGGCGGCGGCATGATCTCGGGCACCTGCCTGACCCTGTCGAACCTCGCCCCCGAGGTGAAGATCTACGCCGCCGAGCCGGAACAGGCAGACGACGCCGCACGCAGCTTCAAGGCCGGGCATATCATTGCTGACGACGCGCCCGAGACCATCGCAGATGGTCTCAAGGTGCCGCTGAAAGAGAACACCTGGCATTTCGTCTCCAACTTCGTGACCGATGTGCCGACGGTGTCCGAACAGGAGATCGTCGACGCGATGAAGCTGACCTGGAAGTACCTGCGGGTCGTCATGGAACCGTCCAGCGCCGTGCCGCTGGCCGCGATCCTGAAGAACCCCGAGCTGTTCCGGGGCAAGCGCGTGGGCGTCATCATCACCGGCGGCAACGTCGATCTGGACCGGCTGCCGTGGACATTGGGATGAACACTCACCCGGCCGCGTGACGTAATCTAGGGCGGGGCCTGCCCCGCCACACCAAGACAAGGGAGCTACCCCATGAAAGACGTGACCAACCTCGACGAATACGAAGTCGGCTTCGACATTCCCGCCGCCATCGGCATGGATGAGGCGGACATCCAGACCCCCTGCCTGGTGCTGGATCTGGACGCGCTGGAACGCAACATCAAAAAGATGGGCGACTACGCCAAGGCGCATGGCATGCGCCACCGCGTGCATGGCAAGATGCACAAGTCGGTGGACGTGGCCAAGCTGCAAGAGGAACTGGGCGGCGCCGTCGGCGTCTGCTGCCAGAAGGTGTCCGAGGCGGAGGTCTTTGCCCGGGGCGGCATCAAGGACGTGCTGGTGTCGAACCAGGTGCGCGATCCGCTGAAAATCGACCGCCTGGCCCGCCTGCCCAAGCTGGGCGCGCGCACCATCGTCTGCGTCGACGACATCGACAACGTGGCGGAATTGTCCGAAGCCGCGCAGAAACACGGCACGCAGATCGAGTGTTTCGTGGAAATCGACTGTGGCGCGGGCCGGTGCGGCGTGACCACGACCGAGGATGTGGTGGCCATCGCCAAGGCTATCGAGGCCGCGCCGGGACTGAAATTCACCGGCATCCAGGCCTATCAGGGCGCCATGCAGCACCTCGACAGCTACGAGGCCCGCAAGGAGAAGCTCGACGTGGCCATCGCGATGGTCAAGGACGCGGTCGAGGGCCTCAAGGCCGAGGGCATCGAGTGCGAGCTCGTGTCAGGCGGGGGCACCGGGTCGTATTATTTCGAGTCCAACTCGGGCGTCTACAACGAGCTTCAGTGCGGGTCCTACGCCTTTATGGACGCGGATTATGGCCGCATCCTCGACAAGGACGGCAACCGCATCGACCAGGGTGAGTGGGAGAACGCCTTTTTCATCCTGACCCAGGTCATGAGCCACGCCAAGGCGGACAAGGCCATCTGCGACGCGGGCCTCAAGGCGCAGTCCGTCGACAGCGGTCTGCCGGTGATCTTTGGCCGCGACGACGTGGAATACGTCAAGTGTTCCGACGAACACGGCGTGATTGCTGACCCCAAGGGCGTGCTGAAGGTGCGCGACAAGCTGAAGCTGGTGCCGGGCCATTGCGACCCCACCGCAAACGTCCACGATTGGTACGTCGGCGTGCGCAACGGCAAGGTCGAGGCGCTCTGGCCGGTGTCCGCGCGCGGCCGCGCCTACTGAGGCCGCGGTCGGGCCGCGGCCCGACCTGACCCAATGACAAAGCGCCGGGCCAGTCCCGGCGCCGTCACATCGTAAGAAGGACAGGAAAGATGAAGGATATGCCCGAGACAAAGGGCCTTGTCATCGTGGGCGAGGCAGAGTGCGAGCGGCTGGTTGGCCGCAAGGAAGCTTTCGAGGCGGTCGAGGCGGTCTTTGGCGCGATGGCCAAGGGCGATGCATACAACTTCCCGGTCGTGCGCGAGGCGATCGGCTATGCCGATGCCCTTTACGGGTTCAAATCCGGCTTCGACAAGGCGGGCAAGGTCCTGGGCGTCAAGTCCGGCGGCTATTGGCCGGGCAACATGGACAAGGGTCTGACCAACCACCAGTCCACGGTCTTCCTCTTCGATCCCGACACCGGGCAACTGGCCGCACTCGTAGGCGGCAATTACCTGACCGCGGTGCGCACGGCGGCCTCGTCCGCAGTGTCGATCGCGCATCTGGCGCGCAAGGATGCCAAGGTTCTGGGCATGGTCGGCGCGGGCCACCAGTCGCAGTTTCAACTGCGGGCAGCCGCCGAACAGCGCGATTTCGAGAAGGTCGTGGCCTGGAACCCGCACCCCGAGATGCTGCCCAAACTGGGTGCCGTGGCCGAGGAACTGGGCCTGCCCTTCGAGGCAGTCACGCAAGAAGAGCTGGGCGCCCAGGCGGATGTCATCATCACCATCACCTCGGCCTTTGAGCCATTGTTGATGAAGGACTGGATCAAGCCGGGCACGCATATCGCCTGCATGGGCACAGACACAAAGGGCAAGCAGGAGGTCGATACCGCGCTGGTCGCCGCGGCGACGGTCTTTACCGACGAGGTGGCGCAATCCATCAGCATCGGAGAGGCCCAGCACGCCGTGGCCGACGGCTCGCTGACCGAGGACCGGATCACGCCCATCGGGGCCGTCATCAACGGCACCCATCCCGGGCGGACCTCTGACGATGAGATCACGTTGTTCGATGGCACCGGCGTGGGTCTGCAGGATCTCGCCGTGGCATCTGTCGCCGCGCGCCTGGCCGAGGAGGAGGGCAGCGCGCAGCGGGTCAGCCTGTAACCGGGCGCCGCAATGTTGCGACAGGCGGGTCCCGGATGTTTCCGGGGCCCGTTTATCGTTTCCGGGGCAGGCGGACGCTGGACCCGGGCCGCCCGGATTGACAGGGTGGGCCAGGTGGGCGCCACGGCATGAAAAGGGAAAGATCATGAGCAAACCAAAGGTCCTGTTGTCGCGGCGCTGGCCCGAGGCGGTCGAGGCGCGGGCGTCAGAGCTCTATGACGTCACGCTGAACGAGGCTGACACGCCGATGACCGCTGCGGACTTCCGCAAGGCTCTGGCCGAACACGACGCGGTCTTGCCGACCGTCACGGATCACCTGGGGTCGGAGGTCTTTGAGGGCGTACCCCGGGCGCGGATCCTGGCCAACTACGGCGTCGGCTTCAGCCATATCGACACCGGGGCCGCTGCGGGGCAGGGGATCGTGGTGTCCAACACGCCAGACGTTCTCAGCGAATGCACGGCCGACATTGCCATGACGCTGCTCTTGATGGCTGCCCGCCGCGCCGGCGAGGGTGAGCGTGAGCTGCGCGCCGGGGCGTGGACAGGCTGGCGTCCGACGCATCTGGTGGGCACCAAGGTGTCCGGCAAGGTGCTGGGGATCGTGGGCTTTGGCCGGATCGGGCAGGAAATGGCGCGGCGCGCGCATTTCGGGTTTGGTATGACCGTGCTGGTCCAGAACCGGTCGCCGGTGGCCCCCGAGGTGCTGGAGCGCTTTGGCGCGCGGCAGGTGGACAGCCTGCGGGATCTGCTGGGCGCCAGCGATTTCGTCTCGCTGCATTGTCCGGGCGGGGCGGCCAACCGCCACCTGATCGACTCGCGGGCGCTGGAGGCGATGCGGCCCGGCGCCTTTCTCATCAACACGGCGCGGGGCGAAGTCGTGGATGGCGCCGCGCTGGCCCGGGCGCTGGAGGCGGGCCGGATCGGCGGCGCGGGGCTGGATGTCTTCGAGGGTGAGCCCGCGATTGCGCCCGAGCTTATGGCCGTGCCGAACCTGGTCATGCTGCCGCATCTGGGCAGCGCAACGCTCGAAACGCGCGAGGCGATGGGCTTTCGCGTGCTGGACAACCTCGAGGACTTCTTTGCCGGACGGGAGCCGCGCGACCGCGTGGCCTGAACGGTTTGACCTGTGACATGGACCGGGACGGGCAGGGGGGCTAACCTGCCCACCGGAAACAGGAGCACCCATGTACGCAGTCACCGTCCGTTTCGAGATCAAGCCCGAGGCCGAGGCGGCCTTTCTGGATCTGGTCCGCCAGAATGCCCATGCCTCGGTGCGGGATGAACCCGGATGCCGCCAGTTCGATGTCTGCGTCGACCCGGAGCGCCCGCAAGAGGTGTTTCTCTACGAGATATATGACGACCGGGCCTCTTTCGAGGCGCATATGACCACCTCTCATTTCATCAGCTTCGATGCCGCAATCGATCCGCTGGTCATGTCGAAGTCGGTACAGACCTTTGCCAAGGTCTTTCGCTGAGCGCGGAAACCGTGACGGGGAATGACATGCGGATGAGAGGTTTTGACCCTCACCGTCTCAGAATTGATAGAAAATCACGCATCCATAAGGCGGGCCGCTTGACCGACGGGGGGGCAGCGGCGGCATATCGGTCCGACCGCACGGGCGCGCAGGATTGCGCCGCGGCGGCCCTTTGAGGGAGAGAGACATGACACTTGGATTTGCCATTCTGGGGGCTGGCCGTATCGGCCAGGCCCATGCCCGCGCGATCTCGGCCACGCCGGGGGCCTCATTCGTCGCGCTGGCCGAACCGTTCCAGCAGGCCGCCGACGACATGGCGGCGCGCTATGGCTGTGACCTGCGGACCATCGACGAAATCGCCAGCAGCGACGATGTGCAGGCTGTGGCCATCTGCACCCCCACCGACACCCACGCGGACTTGATCGAGAAATTTGCCCGCGCCGGCAAGGCGATCTTTTGCGAAAAGCCCGTGGACCTGTCCGCAGAGCGGGTCAAACAGGCCTTGGCCACGGTGGAGGAAACCGGCGCCAAGCTGATGGTCGGGTTCAACCGCCGTTTCGACCCGGACTTCATGTCGGTCAAGGCCGCCATTGACACCGGCACCATCGGCGATGTTGAAATGGTGGTCATCACCTCGCGCGACCCCGGCCCGCCGCCCGCTTCTTACATCAAGGTCTCGGGCGGCATTTTCCGCGACATGACGATCCATGACTTCGACATGGCGCGCTGGCTGCTGGGCGAGGAGCCGGTGACGGTCATGGCGCAGGGGTCGGTCCTGGTCGATCCCGAGATCGGCGACCTAGGCGATTTCGACAGCGTCAACGTGATCCTGAAGACCGCCAGCGGCAAGCAATGCGTGATCACCAACTCGCGCCGCGCAACCTATGGTTATGACCAGCGAATCGAGGTGCACGGGTCCGAGGGCATGGCCGCCGCCGCGAACCGCCACGAAAGCACCGTTGAGGTGGCCGGAACCGGCGGTTACGGGCGGCCTCCGCTGCTCAACTTCTTCATGGACCGCTATGCTGCCGCCTATGCCAATGAGATCGCTGCTTTCGTCGCAGCGGTGAACGAAGGGGCCGCGCTGCCCACAACGGGCGAGGATGGGCTGAAAGCCCTGCAACTGGCGGATGCGGCTCTGGAATCGGCCCGGTCAGGCAAGGCTGTGAGCCTGGCGTGATTCTGCTGACGCGCCCGGGACATCCGGGCGCGCACGCCACCAATACATCCGCGAAACCGGTTAGATTTCCTCTCCAAATCCCGGCTCCAACGCGGGTGTGAGCGCTCTCAGTACCGCAAATTTTGTTTCCTAGTGGATTATTCTGGACAATTCCGGTTGAAGCTGTTCCCTTGTAGGGGCGGCATTCAAGGCAGTGGACACAAGGCTTTGGACGTCGTAAACCGACCGCACGGGCGGGAAATGCATTGCGATATAATGCACCGCGTGCAAAATTGTGCATAGGCTTGGCGGAAGCCGGGTACATTCTGAAGGGGAGGTCAGGATGAAGACGCGCAGAGCGGCCCTTGGGGCGATTTTCGGAACACTCATGGCGGCCACGTCGGCGGCGCCTCTGGCGGCTCAGGACGTGACGCTGGTCATGCACCAGTTCCTGCCGGCGCAGGCCAATGTGCCCAAACTGATCCTTGACGTCTGGGCCGACAAAGTCGAGGCGGACAGCAACGGTCGGATCGAGATCGAACGCTATCCCGCCATGCAACTTGGCGGCACCCCGCCCGAGCTGATCGACCAGGCCATCGACGGCGTGGCCGACATCGTCTGGGCGGTGAACGGCTTTACCCCGGGGCGGTTTCCGCACACCGAGGTCTTTGAACTGCCCTTCATGACCTATGACGCCGAAGCGACGTCTTACGCCTACTGGAAGATGTTCGAAGAACACATGGCCGACACGGATTTCGCGCAGGTCAAGATCCTGGGCACCTGGGTGCACGGCCCCGGCATGCTGCACACCTCCGACCCGGTGGACGAGCCCGCCGACCTGGAGGGGATGAAGATCCGCGGCGGGTCGCGCATGGTGAACCAGTTGCTGGAACTGCTGGGCGCTGAGCCCATCGGCCTGCCGGTGACGGCCATCCCCGAGGCTCTGTCCAAGGGCGTGATCAACGGCACAACCATCCCCTGGGAGGTGACGGCGGCGCTGAAGGTCTCGGAGCTGGTGGACAACCACACGGAATTCGACGGTCCGGCGATCTACAACCTGACCTTCGTGCTGGCCATGAACAAAGAGCGTTACGATAGCCTGCCCGAGGACCTGCAGAAGGTCATCGACGACAACTCGGGCCTGGAATTTTCGGTCTTCGCCGGCGGCACGATGGCCGCGGCGGACGGTCCCGCGCGCCAGATCGCGGTGGACAGGGGCAACAATATCATCACCATCAGTGCAGAGGACGCCGCCCGCTGGGAGGAACTTGCGCGCCCGGTCTACGATGCCTGGATCGCCGACGTGGCGGACAAGGGCATCGACGGGCAGGCGCTGATCGACCAGGCAAAGGCCCTCATGCAGGAATACGCAAAGTAAGCCGCTTTCCAACAGGGAAAGCGGCGGTCATTCAGGGAGGTAAGACATGACCACACGCAGAACCGTTCTTGGCATCGCCGGGGCCGCGCTGGCCGCGATGATGACGACCACTTCGGCCATGGCGCAGGAGGTCACGTTGACCCTGCACCAGTTCCTGCCGGCGCAGGCCAATGTGCCCAAGCAGGTGCTGGACGTCTGGGCCGACAAGGTCGAGGCGGATTCGAACGGCCGCATCGAGATCGAGCGCTACCCTTCGATGCAGCTGGGCGGCACGCCGCCGGAACTGATGGACCAGGCCATCGACGGCATCGCCGATATCGTCTGGACCGTGGTCGGCTACACGCCGGGCCGCTACCCCTCGACCGAGGTCTTTGAACTGCCCTTCATGGTGTCGGATGCCCGCGCGGCCTCCTACGCCTACTGGAAGATGTTCGAAGAGCACATGGAAGACGGTGAATTCGCCGATCTCAAGATCCTGGGCACCTGGGTCCACGGCCCCGGCATGTTCCACACCAACGCGCCCGTGCGCGTGCCTTCCGACCTTGAAGGCATGAAGATCCGCGGCGGATCGCGCCTGGTGAACGACCTGCTGACACGCGTCGGCGCCGAGCCGATCGGTTTGCCGGTTCCGTCGATCCCCGAGGCGTTGTCCAAGGGCGTGATCGACGGCACCACCATCCCGTGGGAAGTCACGTCGGCCCTCAAGGTGCCTGAACTGGTCAAGAACCACACCGAGTTCGACGGCCCGGCCCTCTATAACCTGACCTTCGTCCTGGCAATGAACAAGGATCGCTACGAGAGCCTGCCTGAGGATCTGCAGAAGGTGATCGACGACAATTCCGGTCTTGCCTTCTCGATCTTCGCCGGTGGTACCCAGGCCGATGCGGACGGCCCCGCGCGCCAGTTTGCCGTGGACATGGGCAACAACATCGTCACCGTAACCGAGGAAGAAGCCAAGGAATGGGACGCCCTGGTGAACCCGATCTACGAAAGCTGGGTTGCCGACATGAAAGAGAAGGGCGTCGACGGTCAGGCCCTGATCGACGAGGCCAAGGCCCTGATGGCGGAATACACGCCCGATATGGACACCTGGGGCAAGTAAGCCTCTGAAACCCGGGGCCGCGGAGAATTCTGCGGCCCTTCACGAAACAAGGGGGGACGTCAACGATGGCCGGTTTGCACCGCATCGTATTGGGAGTTGCGCGCTTCATGGCGCTCTTGGGCGGGGTCATCCTGACAGCGCTGATCCTGATCACCTGCATTTCGATTGTCGGGCGCGCCGTGAATTCCGGCCTGCACTCGGATCTTGTCATGGGCATTGCGCCGGGGCTGGCCAAATGGCTGATCGACGACGTCGGCGTCGGGGCGATCCGGGGGTCTTATGAGCTGGTCGAGGCCGGGATGGCCTTTTGCATCTTCGCCTTCCTGCCCTTCTGCCAGGTGACGATGGGGCATGCTTCCGTCGATGTCTTCACCAACATGCTGTCGCGCAATGTGAACCGCGTGCTGGATTTCCTGATTGCGTTGCTGTTCGCCGTCGCCCTGGTGACGATTGCGCTCCAGCTCTACGAGGGGATGCTGCGCAAGATGCCGAACGGGTTCGGTGCGGCGCAGACCTCTCTTCTGCTCGAATTTCCGATCTGGTGGGCCTATGCGGCCAGCTTGTTCGGCGCCGTTTTGGCGGCCATCACCTCTGTCTATGTCGCCATCGTGCGGCTGTTTGAACTCTTGTCCGGGCGCGTGATCGTGCCGAATGCCGTGGGAGCGGATCATTGAGTAACCTCGAGATCGGGATCTATTCCTTTCCGGCCCTGCTGCTGCTGATATTCCTGCGCGTGCCCATCGGGCTGGCCATGTTCGGCACCGGCTTTGCGGGGTTCTGGCTGGTCATGGGCAGCACGCGGCTGCCGCTGGCGCAGCTCAAGGACCTGTCCTATTCGACCTTCTCCAGCTACTCGCTGTCGATTGTGCCGATGTTCCTGCTGATGGGCTATTTCGCGACCCTCGGCGGGATGAGCCAGGCGCTGTTCAAGGCCGCCGAAAGCTGGCTGGGCCACCGTCGCGGTGGCGTGGCGATGGCGGCCATCGGCGCCTGCGCGGGCTTTGGCGCGATCTGCGGATCGTCGCTGGCCACCGCCGCCACCATGAGCCGCGTGGCCCTGCCGGAACTGAAGCGCTACGGCTATCAGGGCGGGTTCTCGACCGCGACATTGGCCGCGGGCGGCACGCTGGGCATCCTGATCCCGCCCTCCGTGGTGCTGGTGATCTATGCCATCCTGACCGAACAGAACATCGCCAAGCTGTTCCTCGCGGCCTTTGTTCCGGGTGTGCTGGCGGCCATCGGCTACATGATCGCGGTGTCGATCTACGTCCGGGTGAACCCGGAATCCGCTGGCGTCCGTGAACCCGTTCCCTACGCCGACCGCCTCCGTGCGATCCTGGATGTCTGGCCTGTGCTCCTGGTCTTCATCTCCGTGGTCGGTGGCATCTACGGCGGCATCTTCACCCCGACAGAGGGCGCCGCGGTGGGCGCACTAGGCACCGGGGTCATCGCGCTGGTCAACGGCGGACTGACATGGCGGACCCTGCTGGACAGCTTCACCGATACGGCCCGGTCCTCGGCCATGATCTTTTTCATCGTCTTCGGCGCGGCCTTCTACAACCTGTTCCTGGCGCGCACGCGGGTGCCGCAGGAGCTGTCGAACTGGGTGGTCGAACTGGGCATGTCCCCGATCGCCGTGCTGGCGGTGATCCTGGTCATCTACCTGCTCTTGGGCTGTTTCATGGACAGCCTGTCGATGATCCTGCTGACGATCCCGATCTTCTTTCCGGTGATCATGGCGCTGGATTTCGGCATGAGCCCCGAACACGCGGCGATCTGGTTCGGTATCCTGGTCCTGATCGTGGTCGAGGTCGGGTTGATCACGCCACCTGTCGGGATGAACCTCTTTGTCATCAATGCGATGGACCCGGAAACACCGATGGTCGAGACCTACAAGGCGGTGCTCTACTACGTCATCTCCGACCTGGTGCGCGTCGTCATCCTGGTGGCCTTTCCGGCGATCACCCTCTTCCTGATACCGGGGTAGGGCGCAGCCCGGGTTGCGGCGCGCCCTGCGCCGCAACCATTCCCCGGAGATCTTTCAAGCCCAATGTAACGCGTCTGGCGCGAGGAGTAAGCTATGCACATCACGGATAAAGTTGCGGTCGTTTCGGGCGGCGCAAGCGGGTTGGGCGCGGCCACGGCGCGGCGTCTGGCCAGCGAAGGCGCGCGGGTCGGCATCCTGGATTTCGACGCCGAACGTGGCGCCGCCGTCGCGGCAGAGATCGGTGGGCATGCGGTACAGACCGACGTCGGCGACGAGGCTTCGGTCGCCGCGGCAATGGCTGAGATCGTGGACAAGCTGGGGGCGCCCCGGATCGCCGTCAGCTGTGCGGGCGTCGGACTGGCCGCGCGGATCGTCGGACGCGAGGGCAAGCTGTCCACGGATGTCTTTGAAAAGACGATCCGGGTGAACCTGATGGGCACCTACTTTGTCATGTCCTACGCCGCGCGCGAGATGATGGCGCTGGAGCCCGAGGACACCGGTGAACGCGGCGTGATTGTCAACACCGCCTCGGTCGCCTACCAGGACGGGCAGTTCGGCCAGGCGGCCTATTCCGCCTCCAAGGGGGCGATCGCGGCCATGTGCCTGCCCGCCGCCCGCGAAATGGCGAAACAGGGCGTGCGTGTCATGGCCATTGCTCCGGGCCTGTTCAACACCCCCATGATGGAAGGTCTGCCGGAGGACGTGACCGCCGGGATCGTCGCCAACGTGCCTTTCCCGCATCGCCTGGGCGATCCGGCGGAATACGCCCAGATGGTCAGCCAGATCGTCGCCAATCCCTATCTCAACGGCACCACCATCCGCCTCGACGCGGCGGTGCGCCTGCCGCAGCGCTGAGGAGGCGGAGATGAGCAAGTACCGCGCCCATTCCGTCACCCGCGAAGACCGGGCCGACGGCACCATCATCCTGCGCTCTGGCTACGAGCTGACCAAGCCCGCGGCAAAGACCGGCGACTGGCTGGATCACTGGGCAAAGGAAACGCCCAAGGCGGTGTTCCTCGCCGAACGCGATGGCGCGGGCTGGCGCGAGGTGAGCTATGTCCAGGCGCGCGACAGTGTGCGCCGCATGGCCTCCAGCCTGCTGGCGCGGGGCATGAACGCCGACACGCCGATCCTGATCATTTCCGGCAACGGGGTGGATCACGGCTTGCTGACACTGGCGGCGCAATACATCGGTGTGCCGACCGTGCCGCTGGCCGAGCAATATGCACTGATCCCCGGTGCCTGGCCGCAGCTGGAACATTGCGCGCAGCTGGTCAAACCTGCGATGGTCTTTGCCGATGACGGCGAGCGTTTCGCCACCGCGCTGGCGCATGACCTCTTTGATGGGATGGAACGCGTCGTGGCCTGCAATCCGCAGGCGGGCGAGACGGAACTGACCGCGCTGCTGGGCGATTGCGACGAGGCGGCTGTGGACATGGCGGCGGCAGAGGTCGGACCCGATACCGTGGCCAAGTATCTGATGACCTCCGGCTCCACCTCGCATCCCAAGGCTGTCATCACCACGCAGCGGATGATGTGCGCCAACCAGGCCCAGCTTGCCGATGCGCTGCCTTTCCTGCGGGACCGCGCGCCGCGGATCGTCGACTGGCTGCCCTGGAACCATGTCTTTGGCGGCTCGCACAACTTCAACATGATGCTGGCCAACGGCGGCGCGCTCTATATCGACGCGGGCAAGCCGATCCCGGCCAAGATCGCCGAGACGATCGAAAACAACCGGATGAAGAACGGGACGCTGGCCTTCAACGTGCCGGTGGGGTTCGCGATGATCCGCAACGCGATGAAGGCGGACCCGGAGCTGCGCAAGAGCTATTTCGAAGATCTCGACATGCTGTTCTACGCCGGCGCCTCGCTGCCGCAGGACGTCTGGGACGATCTAGAACAGATGGCGCGCGAGGTGCGTGGCGCGGTGCCGTTGATGAACTCGTCCTGGGGGCTGACCGAAACCGGTCCGGCCTGCCTGATCCAGCACGAACCGACGCATATGTCGGGGATCATCGGCGTGCCCATGACCGGGGTCGAGGTCAAGCTGATCCCGGATGAGGACATGCGCTGCGAAATCCGCGTGCGCGGACCCAACATCATGCCGGGCTACCTGCATGACGCGGAAAAGACCGCCGAGGCCTTCGACGAAGAGGGGTTCTTTCGCACCGGGGACGCGGTGAAATTCGTCGATGACAACGACCTGAACAAAGGCATGCGCTTTGACGGGCGGATCTCCGAGGATTTCAAGCTGTTGACCGGCACATGGGTGCGGGCGGCGACGCTGCGGCTGGAACTGCTGCAGGAATACGGCACCCTCGTGCAAGACATGGTGATCTGCGGGGCCGACAAGTCGCAGGTGGGGCTGATGATCTTCCCCTCGGCAGAGGCGCTGGCGCTTGCCGGGGACGGGGCGGAACAGGACGGGGCCTTGATGAGCGATGCCCTGTGCGCGGCCCTGGCCGAGAAACTGGCGCTGCGCGCCGATCACGGGTCTGCGGCGCGGGTGAACCGTGTGATGGTGCTGGCAGAACCGCCCTCGCTGGGCGATGGAGAGATCACCGCCAAGGGCAACCTGAACTATCGCAAGGTGCTGGCACGCCGGGCGTCGCTGCTGGACCGGCTGTACAGCGACGATGATCCGGCCGTGATCCGCCTGTAGGAAAATGCCCGGATGACGGGCAGGGGGCCGGGTTTGCGGTGCAAACCCGGCCCTTTTTGATCTGGAACAAGGTGAGCCTTTCCAAAGGCGCTAGGCTGGGAAATCGAATCTTCTGCCGCGAACAGAAAGTGATGCCATGCAAAGCGACCGCCTCATTGGCCATGCCCCGCGCGCCCGTGCCTTCGGAGAGAAATTCTACGAGACCGGGGGGACCTGCATCGGCTGCAAGGAATGCACCGGCCTCTGTCACGCCCTGATCGAGGCGCTTGTCGTCCCCGACAGCGTGCTGGGCCGCGGGGACTGACCCCCTGAACCCCTGTTCGTGACGTTACGTCCCGCCGTGGAAAGGCGGTTCTTTCCTGCGCCTTCGAATTGAGCTATGCACTATAGTTCATAGGGCATATGGCGCAAACGGAAGGACCTGAGGTGGCGGATCGGGCAGTCCTCGACATCGAACCGGCGGAAAGCGGCCCGGTCGCGGGCCTTTTGACCCGCGTCGGGCAACGCGTGCGGCAAGCGCGCGAACAGCGAGGCATCTCGCGCCGGGTGCTGTCGGAATCCTCTGGTGTGTCGCCGCGTTACCTGGCCCAGCTGGAAAGCGGGGCAGGCAATATCTCGATCGGGCTGTTGTGCAAGGTGGCCGAGGCGCTTGACCTGCGCATTGAATGGCTGGTGGGCGAAGAGGATCCCTGGACCTCTGAGGCCCTGCACATGGCCGAAATGTACCGCCAGGCCGAGGGGCCAGTTCAGGCGCAGGTGCGCGAGTTGCTGCTGGAGTCGGCCCCCGGCGGGCGGCGCGCGCAGCGGATCTGCCTTGTGGGTCTGCGCGGCGCGGGCAAGTCGACGCTGGGCCGACTGGCGGGCGCGGCGCTGGACGTGCCCTTTGTCGAACTGAACCGCGAGATCGCCGAGGTCGGCGGGATGCCGGTGGGCGAGATCATGGCGCTTTACGGGCAAGAGGGGTATCGCAAGCTGGAAGCGGATGCGCTGGACCGCGTGATCGCGACCCATGACCAGGTGATCCTTGCAGTGGGCGGTGGCATCGTGGCAGAGCCGAGCACCTACAACCGCCTTCTGGCGCATTTTCACACCATCTGGCTCAAGGCCGCGCCCGAGGAACACATGGCGCGCGTGCGCGCTCAGGGCGATGAACGACCGATGGCGGGGCAGCCCGAGGCGATGGCACAGCTCAAATCCATTCTCCAGGCGCGCGAGGCTTTGTATGAACGGGCCCACGCGCTGCTGGATACCTCTGGCGCCGCGGTAGAAGACACGCTGGAACGGCTGCTGGCCCTCATCGGGCAGGAGCGTTTCCTTGGCTGACGACACCCTGGCGGAACGGCTGCGAATGCCCTTCCGGGACGCGGCGGAGGCGGTGTTCCTGCACGGCTCGACCCCCTGGGAGGTGGACGAGGCGATGGAGGCGTTCGGCTTTGCCGCCGGTCCCTTCGAGATCGAGGACCGGATCGGGCTGGACCTGGCCTGGGCCCGGCGCAAGGCTGGAAAGGCGCCCGAGGGTCTGCCGATCCTGGTGCGGATGATGGAGCTGGGCAAGCTGGGGCGCAAGACCGGCGCCGGCTGGTATCGCTATCCCGGTGGCAACGGCAAGGTCGACGACCCCATCGTCGCGGACCTGGCGCTGGAAGAGGCGCATTTCCACCGGATGGACCGGGGCGATTACACGCCGGAAGAGATCCGGGAACGGCTCTTGGTGGCCCTTGTCGCGGCGGCCCGGGAGTTGCAGGCCGAAGGGGTTGCGGCCAGCGACATCGACGCGGTCTCGGTCGAGGCGTTGGGATTCCCGGCAGACCGGGGCGGCGTGCTCTGCTGGGCGGCGCAGGACCCGGCGGGGCTGGCCGCGATGACACGGGCCGTGCTGGACGAGGGCAAGGTGCCCCTGAGGCGGGTTGAGGGGCCGCGCCCCTAGTTCAGGTCCTCCAGCAGCCTGCCGTGGCGGCGTGTCTCGGCGATCACCTCGCCGAAGGTGGTCAGCCCTCGCGCCTTGAGCATGGGCAGCATCCGCACCAGAACCTCTGCCGTGGCGCGCGCATCCCCCAGGGCGGTGTGACGCAGCGGCTCGGGGATGGTGACGCCCAGCCTTTCGCAGAGCGCATCAAGCGTATGGGTTTCCGAGGCCCCGAACAGCACCGCCGAGAGCAGCACGGTGTCCAGGATCGGGTGATCCCAGACCACGCCCATCCGCCCCTTGTGGCGCTGCAGAAAGGCCATGTCGAAGGGCGCGTTATGCGCCACGATGACAGAGTCCCGGGCAAAGCCGTGGAACAGCCGTCCGGCGCGCGCGATATTGGGCTGGCCCGCCACCATCGCGTCCGTGACCTTGTGAACCCTGGTCGAGGCGGGGGGGATCGGGCGACCCGGATCGACCAGCTGGTCGATCTTTTCGCCTTCGACGATCCGGCCATTGACCACGCGCACCGCCCCGATCTGCACGATCTCGTCCTTGTGCGGCAACAGCCCGGTGGTTTCTGTGTCGAAGACGGTGAAGGTCAGCCCGGACAGCGGCGTTTCGTCCAGCTTGGCGCCGCTGCGTCCCTGCATCAGGTCGAAATCATAGACCAGCGGGCGTGCCGCCTCTGGTGAGATCTCGATATGGGCCGCGTCGATGATCATCATGTAGCCGCCGCCCTCGGTCGGTTTCATGCGCGCGTCATAGCTCTGTTTTCCGTCCAGCCCTTCCAGCGTTCGGCTGATTTCCTTGCCGCATTTCATCAGCGCGTTGCGGGCGGCGCGCAGGCTTGCGGGATCGAAGTAATCGGCCAGCGGGGCGTTCAGGCGGGGCATGGCTTGCTGGGCCAGCACCTCGGCGGCCTGTCCGTCGTACAGCACGATCTGATCGTCGGCATTGACCAGCAGGGTTGCCACCGGGATCTCTGTCAACAGCGCGGTCAGCCGGGCCTTTTCCGCCGACAGGCGCTCGGTCTCGGCGGCGATGCGTTCGGCGGTGCTGACCGCGCTGTCCGACAGCGCGGAGGTGATCGCACTGGCCGCCGGGGCGAGGTCCCCCAGGTAGCGCGCGGCATCGGTGTTCACCTGCAACCCGGCCCCGGCATGGGCGCGGGCACGCAACTGCCCCGACAGCCGTTCGATCGGTTTCGCGACATTCTCGTCAAACAGCAGCCAGACGCCCGTTGTCAGCGCCACGAGGCCGAAACTGGCCAGGATACCGGCAAAGACAAAGCCGTTCGCGGGCGTGCTGGACAGCGCGCGGGCATGGCCCGCGTAGAGCGCGCCAAGCGTCAGGATGGTGCCGCCCAGGGCCAGCAGGCAGAAAAAGAGGAAGATACGCAGGCGCAGGCTGAGCTTGCTCATGGGATCAGACCTCTGCGCAAACCGTCTTGACGATAGGGTCCTCGGGACCGACGTCGCGCCACAGCGGGTCCGAGCCATCGCCCAGCACCGGGTCGGCGCGGCGCAGTCCGGCGCAATCCACCATGACCTGCACGACCTGGTTGGTCCGCCAGCGCCCATAGAAATAAAGGTTCACCAGGTAGAGGCCGTCCTGTTCGGTGTTTTTCAGCGGGTTGGCGGTATCGGCGGCGACGAACCTGTCGGTCAGCGGATAAATGTAGGTCCAGGGCCGCCAGATCGCGCGGCTTTCGACCGTTTGCGCCACGCTCAGCCCGTCGGGCAGGTTGTCCACGGTGCGGCCGTACCAGCTGTACTCGCTTGCGATGGCGGCGATCAGCATGGCGCCCCCGGCGCCCAAGGGCACGAACCAGCGCGGCAGGCGCCGCCCCGAGATCCAGTTCAGCAGCATCATGATGCCCGCGCCGAAGAACCCCGCGACAAAGACGGCGATCAATTCCAGAAACATACTCTCTCCTCCTCTCCCGCGCTCTCCTCCGAGCGCGGGCCGCTGTTACGACAGCATTCCCTTGCCGTGACCCACCGCCGATTGCAGCGATTTGACCACGACAAAGGCGTCGCGCAAATGACTGCGCTCAAAATCCGACAGGTCGGCGGGGGCCAGGTAGTTGTCCGGCGCATTGCCGGACTTGATCTGGCGGGCCTGCTGTTCCAGCCGGGTTTCGGCGATCAGGTCGTAGGCGTCCAGCAGATCCTGCCCGCCGGACTGGCTGAGCACACCGGCGGGAATGGCCGCTTCAAGCCTCGCGCGCGTGTTGACCGGGGTCAACCTCCCCTGCAGGGCATAGATGCGGCCCAGGTCGACCACCGGCACGACGCCGTTGTGTTTCATGTCCAGCTGGTTCTTGTGCTCGCCCGACCGGATCGTGGCGAAACCCCGCAACAGGCCCAGGGGCGGTGTGTGTTTCAGCGAGTTCGAGATCATGTGTGCCACGAAGATCGAGTTCTTGGCGGCCCGCGCAAGGGTCGTTTCCTGCAGGTCCTCGAACAGCGTTGTTGTGCCGCCGATGGCGCGCAGGTCGAACATGACACTGGCCAGCATCTGCGCCTCGGGCGAGGGCTTGGCGATCCAGCTGTCGAAATACTGACGCCATACGCGGACCGGCTGGCACCAGCGCGGGTTTGTGGCCATCATGTCGCCGGGGCAATAGACGTAGCCGCAGGTGTTCAGCCCGTCGCAGACGAAGGTCGCCAGCGCCTCGAAGTAGGGCATCTGGTCGTCGGTTACCTCGTCCGAGAGGATCAGAACATTGTCCTGGTCGGACACGCCGGTCTGTTCCTGCCGTCCCTGGCTGCCGCAGGCGGCCCAGAGGTAGGGCACCGGCGGCTTGCCAAGCTGGTCCTCGGCCAGCGCCAGCAGGCGGCGGGTGGCCGTGTCGGCGATGTCGGTGATCAGGCGTGTGACCACCTCGTGCCGGTTTCCCCCGGCGACCAGTTGCACCAGCAATTGCGGAATGCGGGCGGTGACGCGGGCCATGTCCTGCGCGTTGGCCGCGCGGGCGATCTCGGACACGAGTTCGGCCGAGGTCATGGCCTGAAAGCGCGTCAGGTCGGTCTGGGTGACGATGCCCACCAGTTCGCCGTTCTCGGTCACGGGGACATGGCCGATGCGGCGTTCCATCATCATGTGCAGCACGTCCGAGCCGATGGCCGAGGGCGGCAGGGTCATGGGATCGGCGGTCATGATCTCGGACAGCGGCGTGTCGTAGGGCAGGGCACCGCCCACCACCTTGCCCGACAGGTCGCGGATCGTGGCGATGCCGCGCAGCTGCTTGCCCTCGGTGATGCAGACAGAGGAAATGTGCCGCGAATGCATCAGCTGGGCGGCGAATTGCACCGGCGTGTCCGGCGGGCAGGTCAGCGGCGCCGGGGCCATCAGCGTTTCGACCCGGCTGGTGGACAGGTCGGCGCGCCGGGGTTTCGGCGCGCGCTGGCGATCAAAGAACTTGCGCGCGGCGGGCTGGGTTTCCAGCAGTTTCTGGAACTGCTCCGCGGGCAGGACCAGCAGCAGCGTATCCTCGCGCGTGCTGGCGCTGGTCGCGGCCAGCCCGTCGCGCATCAGCCCGCGTTCGCCAAAGGAGTTGCGCGGCCCCAAAAGAGAGATCTGAACGCCGTTCTGGTCGCGCACCTCCACCGCGCCCTTGTGGATCAGGTAGAGCCCGTCGAGCGTTTCTCCCAACGTGTAGATCGCCTCTCCGGCCGCCATCGCCTGCGGGCGAAAGGCGGGCAGCAACTCTTCCAGAACCTCGGGGTCCAGCGCGTCATAGGGATGAACAGCGGAAAGAAAGCGAAGCAGGTCGGCGTGGTCGATGGGCATCAGGCGTCCTTGCTGGAAGGAGGGGAGGAAACGGCGTAGCGGGTCAGGACAAGGCCCGAGGCGAACCGGCGCACCCTGAGCTGGTCAAGCCGGATGTCGGCGGCGAGGTCCATCTCGCCAAAGAGCTTGCGGCCCCGGCCGATCAGGACGGGGACCAGGGTGATTTCCATGTCCGCGATCAGGCCTTCGCGCAGGAAGGACCGGATGACCTGCCCGCCGTCCACGTAGACGCGCTGCCAACCTTCCGAGGCAAGCCGGTCCATAAGGGCGGCAGGGGTCTCGCGGCTGAGCGTGACGCGGGTGCGCAGGGCGTCTGGGATGTCGTCCTGGGTGAGACTGCGGCTGAGCACGGTGACCGGCTTTGCATAGGGCCAGTCGCCGCCAAAGCCCAGCACGGTGCGAAAGGTGCCGCGGCCCATCACCAGCCCATCGACCGAGGCCATGAAGGTGTCGAAACCGTGGTCCTCGTCCGGAGCATGGTAGGGGGTCAGCCAGTCGAGGCTGTCGTCCTCGCGGGCGATATAGCCGTCGAGGCTCATGGCGATGAAAACATGCCCGGTGGTCATTGGTCGTGTCCTCCGATCCAGAGGTGGCGCCGCGTTTGGCCACGCATACCGCCGGAGGCGGGGGAATGACATGGGGCGGGCAGTCTCAGGGGGAGAGGGGCGGCCCGTCGATGGCGCCGCGCACTGCGGGCTTGTTCCGCGCCCGGTTGCGGCGACTCGATCTCAAAATCACAAAAAGAAAAGCCCCGCCCGGCAGAGAGCCGGACGGGACAAAGGCACAAGGGTCGGGCTGCCGATGCGACAGCCCGCCCCATATCAGTGACCGTCCACGGCAACCCCGGCGCCGCGCGGCACGCGGACCGATTCCACCAGCTCTTCGATCTCTTGCGGGATCGGCTGGGTCATCTTCGACACCGTGAAGGCGACGCAGAAGTTGATCAGTGCACCCACGGCCCCGAAGGAGGTCGACTTGATGGTGCCCAGCAGCGGGTTGGCATCCGTAAAGGAGTTGGTGTCCGGGATGAAGAACCAGCCCTTGTGCAGGAAGATGTAGATCAGCGTGACCAGCAGACCCGCGACCATGCCCGCAACCGCACCCTTGTTGTTCACCTTGGTAAAGATGCCCATCATCAGTGCCGGGAAGATCGATGCAGCGGCGAGGCCAAAGGCCAGAGCCACTGTTTGCGCCGCGAAGCCCGGAGGGTTGAGACCCAGGTAGGTGGCGACCGCGATGGCAACCGCCATGGCAACCCGTGCCGACATAAGCTCACCCTTTTCCGAGATGGAGGGGTTGATCGAGCCTTTGATCAGGTCGTGCGACACAGCCGAGGAGATCGCCAGCAACAGGCCGGCCGCGGTCGAGAGTGCAGCAGCGAGGCCGCCAGCCGCGACCAGACCGATGACCCAGCTGGGCAGGTTGGCGATTTCCGGGTTGGCCAGAACCAGGATGTCACGGTTGAAGTTGGTCAGCTCGTTCGCATCACCCCAACCGGCCGCCTGCATCTTGGCCACGGTATCGGCATCGCCATCGTTGAAATAGGCGATCCGTCCGTCACCGTTCTTGTCTTCCCAGCCCAGCAGGCCGGTCTTTTGCCATGTGGCCATCCAGTTGTAACGCTCGTCACCTTCGATCATTTCGACCGAAACCGGATCCCCAGATGCGCCGTTCGGCCACATCATGTCGGTGATGTTCAGGCGTGCCATGGCACCAACAGCCGGGGCCGTGAGGTACAGCAGCGCGATAAAGACCAGCGCCCAGCCAGCGGACCAGCGTGCATCAGCAACGCGCGGCACGGTGAAGAAGCGCATGATGACGTGGGGCAGACCGGCGGTGCCGATCATCAGCGACAGGGTGAAGAGCACCATGTTGAAGGTGTCGCCGTGGTGCGCCGTATACTCGTTAAAGCCCAGTTCGGCCACGATGGCGTCCAGCTTGGCCAGCAAAGGCTCGCCGCTTGCAGCGTGCTCGCCAAACAGACCCAGCGCCGGGACAGGGTTTCCGGTCAGCTGCAGCGAGATGAAGACGGCCGGGATGGTGTAGGCCATGATCAGCACGACGTATTGTGCGACCTGCGTGTAGGTCACGCCCTTCATGCCGCCGAACACCGCGTAGGCGAACACCACGCAGGCGCCGATCAGCAGGCCGGTGGTATTGGACACCTCCAGGAAGCGGCCAAAGGCGACACCAACGCCGGTCATCTGGCCGATCACGTAGGTGAGCGAGGCCACAAGCAGGGCGATCACAGCCACGACGCGTGCGGTCGGGCTGTAGAACCGATCGCCGATGAACTCGGACACGGTGAATTTGCCGAACTTGCGCAGGTAGGGCGCAAGCAGCAGCGCCAGCAGCACGTAGCCACCGGTCCAGCCCATCAGGAAGGTCGAGTTGTCATAGCCGGTAAAGGCGATGAGACCGGCCATGCCGATGAAGGAGGCCGCCGACATCCAGTCCGCCGCGGTCGCCATGCCGTTGGTGACAGGGTGCACGCCGCGTCCCGCAGCGTAGAATTCCGACGTGGACCCTGCGCGGGCCCAGATCGCGATGCCGATGTAGAGCGCAAAGGACGCGCCCACGAACAGCAGGTTGATGGTAAACTGATCCATAACGTCTTACTCCTCCTCGACGCCGAATTCACGGTCGAGCTTGTTCATCCGCCAGGCGTAGAAAAAGATCAGCGCCAGGAAGACGATGATCGAGCCTTGCTGGGCGAACCAAAAGCCCAGGTCGGTGCCGCCCACGGCGATGCCGGACAGCAGCGGGCGCAGCAGGATGCCAAAGCCAAAAGACACCAGCGCCCAGATGATGAGGCTGATGATGATGATGCGCACGTTGGCCGACCAGTAAGCCGCGTCGGACTTCTGGGTCGCCTCTGCGCCGTGATTAGTTTGATCCGCCATGATGCGGGTCCTCCTCTTTCCTCCAGGAACCCGCCGCGCTGGGGTCGCGGCGGGCGGTTTGTCTGGCCCCGCCTCAGGCGGTGGCCGTCTTTACGATCGCGGCAAGCTTGCCGGCGATGTCCTCGATCTCGCCCATCGCATCGATACCGATCAGCGCGTGTTGCGCGGCGTAGTAGTCGATCAGCGGGGCGGTCTGGGCGTGGTAGGCCTCGAGCCGTGCGGCCACGGTCTCGGCGTTGTCGTCGGCCCGGCGCTTGAACTCCGTGCCGCCGCATTTGTCGCAAGTGCCTGCCTTGGCGGGCTGCTTGAAGCTGTCGTGATAGCCTTCGCCGCAGGCGCCGCAGGTGTAGCGGCCGGAAATGCGTGTCACCATCGCGGCGTCGTCCACCTCCAGGCTGACGGCGGCGTTGATCTTCTGCCCGCTCTCGGACAGCAGACCGTCCAGCGCCTCGGCCTGAACCGTGGTGCGCGGGAACCCGTCGAGGATCACGCCCTTGGCGCAATCCGCTTCGGCCAGCCGGTCACGCAGGATGGCGATGACGATGTCGTCGCTGACCAGCTCGCCGGCCTCCATGACCGCCTTGGCCCGTTGCCCGGCCTCGGTGCCCGCCGCAACGGCGGCGCGCAACAGGTCGCCGGTCGACAGCTGCACTAAGCCGAATGTCTCTTCCAGCATGCGTGCCTGGGTGCCCTTGCCGGCCCCCGGAGGGCCCAGCAGGATCAGCACGGGGGCGGTGGCGGGGGTGTTTGCTCCATCCATCATCGGGTCAGGCCCCTTTTTCTTGCGCTACCGCTTCGCTGCTTGAGCGCGGGCGGTTCATACGATTTTCGATGAGGTCGTCGACGACGGAGGGGTCGGCGAGGGTGGATGTGTCGCCGAGGGCGCCGTAGTCGTTTTCGGCGATCTTGCGCAG
>Ga0208330_1000161_pt1 | contig 40906 bp, 42 predicted proteins | sample DeeseametaMP1896_FD_184180 | JGI IMG/M metagenome (GOLD analysis project Ga0208330, IMG submission 184180) | Marine microbial communities from the Deep Pacific Ocean - MP1896 (SPAdes) | ecosystem: Environmental > Aquatic > Marine > Oceanic | place: East of Hawaii, North Pacific Ocean | collected... | reverse complement strand
CTGGCCACCGACGTGCTCGAGGCGCTGCAGAAGCAGCGGGGGTGAGCCGGTGAACTATCTGCTCGACAACCTCGACGACGCCTGGGAACTCACGGTGATCCACCTGCGCCTGTCGCTGGTGCCCATCGTGCTGGGGCTGCTCATCGCGGTGCCTCTCGGCGCCGCGGTGCAGCGCACCACCGCGCTGCGCCGGCTGACCACGGTGACGGCCAGCATCGTCTTCACGATCCCCTCGCTGGCGCTGTTCGTCGTGCTGCCGTTGATCATCCCGACCCGAATCCTCGACGAGGCCAACGTCATCGTCGCGCTGACGCTCTACACCACCGCGCTGCTGGTGCGTGCGGTGCCCGAGGCGCTGGACGCCGTGCCTGCGGCGGTGCGCGACGCCGCCACCGCCGTCGGGTACCGGCCGCTCACGCGCATGGTCAAAATCGAACTGCCCCTGGCGATCCCGGTCCTCATCGCCGGTCTGAGGGTGGTGGCGGTGACCAACATCTCGATGGTCGCTGTCGGTTCCGTCATCGGGATCGGCGGCCTGGGCACCTGGTTCACCGAGGGCTATCAGTCCAACAAGAGCGACCAGATCGTCGCCGGCATCATCGCCATCTTCGTGCTGGCGATCGTCATCGACACCCTGATCATGTTGGCCGGTAAGGCCCTGACGCCCTGGACGAGGGCCGACCGCAGCACCGGAAAGCCCAAGGCGCAGGAGGTGGCGGCGTGAACTTCCTTCAGCAGGCGCTGTCGTTCATCTTCACCGCCGAGAACTGGGCGGGCCCGGCTGGGCTGACCGCGCGCATCCTCGAGCACCTGGAGTACACGGTGATTGCGGTGTTCTTCTCGGCGCTCATCGCGGTCCCGGTCGGCATGCTGATCGGGCACACCCGCCGTGGCACGTTCCTGATCGTGACCGGGGTCAACGCGCTGCGCGCCCTGCCGACCCTGGGGGTTCTGCTGCTGGGCGTGCTGCTGTGGGGGCTGGGCCTGGTGCCGCCGACCGTCGCGCTGATGCTGCTGGGCATCCCGCCGCTGCTGGCCGGCACCTACGCCGGCATCGCCAACGTGGATCCGGCGGTCGTCGACGCCGCACGGTCGATGGGCATGACCGAGCGCCGGATCCTGCTGCGGGTCGAGACTCCCAACGCCTTGCCGCTGATCCTGGGAGGGTTGCGCACCGCCACGCTTCAGATCGTGGCGACCGCCACCATCGCGGCCTACGCCAGCCTGGGCGGGTTGGGCCGCTATCTGATCGACGGCATCAAGATCCGGGAGTTCTACATCGCCCTGGTGGGCGCGCTGATGGTCACGGCCTTGGCGTTGCTCCTCGACGCGCTGCTGGCCTTCACGGTGTGGGCCTCGGCACCCGGCACCGGACGGTTGGGGCGGTGGCGTCGTCTGCCGCAGCCGCTGCTCGATGACGAAGTCGCGGTCGAATCACGTCCACACGTCGGTTCACAGTCCAGTTCCCGAGCCGCCCGCAAACGTGGGGACGCTTCGCATACGGTAGAGGGATGAGTGAAGAGGCTCGCTCTGAAGCGCATGGTTCATGGCCGGCAGTACTGACGTGGCGTGCTCACGATGTACCCCGGATGGAGTCGGTACGGGTGCAGATGTCCGGCGACCGGATCAAGGCGTACGGCCGGATCGTCGCCGCCGCGACGCCGGTGCATCCGGCGTTCAGTGCGTCCTATGACCTCGTCACCGACGAACTCGGCGCGACCAAACGCCTCTCGCTGACCGTCACGCTAGCCGAGCGGGAACGCCAGCTCTCCATCGCCCGTGACGAGGAGAGTATGTGGCTGGTGCAGGACCATTCCGGGCAGACCAGCCGATCGGCGTTCGACGGCGCACTCGACGTCGATCTGATCCTCAGCCCGTTCTTCAACACGCTGCCGATCCGCCGCACCGGGGTGTACCGCCAGCCCGGCGAGTCGGTGACGGTGCCGGTGGTCTACGTGCGCGTGCCCGAACTGTCGGTCGACGTCGCGACGATCAGCTACAGCAGCGGCTCGGACGGCATCAAGGTGCACTCGCCGGTGGCCGAGACGACTCTCAGCGTGGATGCGGAGGGTTTTCTGCTGGACTATCCCGGGTTGGCAGAGCGGATCTGATCACCCCGCCGGCTCGTCCGGCGGCGGCCAGTTCGGCACGCCATCCGTCGGCCCCGATCACGACGTCGTCGATGGACGGTCGGCTGAAGGTGTCGTAGCGAAGCCTGGCGGCGTGGCCGGCGTCGACGAGATCGGACACCGGGCGGCCGGCGGCGAGGTGGTCGCGCGCGTCGGTGAGCAGGCGCAATGCCTGGTCGAGCACCGGTACCAGCTGGGTGGCGTTGGCCTCGCACATCGCCCGCACCAATTCCGGCGCCGTCGCCGCGACCCGCGTGCCGTCCCGGAACGAGCCCGCGGCCAGGGCGAACGACAGCGGTATGGCGCCGGCCGTGGTCGCCAGGGCCTCGGCGAGCAGATGCGGCAGGTGTGAGATCGTCGCCGCGGCCAGGTCGTGCTCGTCGGACAGGGCCGGTACGACGAACGCGCCGCAGTCCAGTGCCAGCGTCATCGCCTCCGTCCACACCTGCCCGTCGACCTGCTCGTCGACGCTGAGCACCCACGGCGCGTCGACGAACAGACCGGCGTCGGTGGCGTGCCATCCCGAGTGCGCGGTGCCTGCCATCGGATGCCCGCCGACGAAGCGCTCCAGCAGACCGGCGGCCTGCACTTCGGCGAGCACGGCTCCCTTGACGCTGGTGACATCCGTCACCGGGCAGTGCGGCGCGCGGTCGCGGACCCGGCGCAGAATCGGCGCCAACGCGGGCATCGGCACCGCCAGCACGATCAGCGCGCCGGTGTCGGCGGCTTTGCCCAGCGCCTCGTCGAGATCCGTGGTGGCGTCGAAACCGTCCGCCCGGGCTGCGTCGGCGCCGTCTATAGACCGGTTGTAGCCGAAGACCTCACGTCCGGCGGCCGTTGCCGCCCGCATCACCGACCCGCCGATGAGCCCGAGTCCGATCACGCACACCGGTGTCTTCGCCACGGGTCAAGGTTGGCACACCCACCTCGGGGCGGTCTGGAACCGCTGGTCAAGGCCCTGTCGGGGGACTACCGTGTGCTGTCATGGGAGCGCAGCGAACGCAGAAGCAACAGCAGTCGGTGGACACGCCCGACGGCTTCGGCGTTGCGGTGGTCCGTGAGGATGGCACCTGGCGCTGCACCGCGCTGCGGGCCGCGGCGTTGACCAGCCTCAAGGACGCGGAGACCGAGCTGTGCCAGTTGCGCAGCGCCGGCGCGGTTTTCGGGCTGCTCGACATCGACGACGAGTTCTTCGTGATCGTGCGGCCCGCGCCGTCGGGAACCCGGCTGCTGCTGTCGGACGCCACGGCGGCCCTGGACTACGACATCGCGGCGGAAGCGCTGGAGATGCTGGATTCCGACATCGACGACGAGGACCTCGACGACGCCGACCCGTTCGAGGAGGGTGATCTCGCGGTGCTGGCTGACCTCGGGTTACCGGCCGGCGTGCTGGGCGTGATCCTCGACGAGAGCGACCTCTACGCCGACGAGCAGGTGGGCCGGATCGCCCGGGAGATGGGTTTCGCCGACGAGCTCTCGTCGGTGCTGGAACGTCCGGGCAGGTGACCGACGCGGAGCTGATCCGGCTCGCGCTCGACGCCGCGGCGGGAGCCGGTCCGCGTGACGTGCCGATCGGGGCGGTGGTCGTCGCCGCCGACGGCACCGAGTTGGCGCGCGCGGCCAACGCCCGTGAGGCCCTTGGTGACCCCACCGCGCACGCCGAGATCCTGGCTTTGCGGGCCGCGGCCGCGGTGCACGGTGACGGCTGGCGGCTGGAGGGTGCGACGTTGGCGGTGACCGTGGAGCCGTGCACGATGTGCGCCGGCGCGCTGGTGATGGCGCGGGTGGCGCGGGTGGTGTTCGGGGCGTGGGAGCCGAAGACCGGTGCGGTCGGGTCGCTGTGGGACGTGGTGCGCGACCGTCGGCTCACCCATCGCCCGGAGGTGCGCGGTGGCGTGCTGGCCGACGAGTGTGCGGCTCCGCTCGAGCAGTTCTTCGCCGCCCAGCGCTGAGCCCGCCGCGCTCGTCTCCCCGGCGCCCCACCTCGCCGAAAGTGAATCCTCTGCGAAAAGGGCGCCGCTTTTTCGCACTGGTTGCACGCTCGGCGAAGACGCGGTTTGGGTTCACCCGGGGTCCGTCGGTAAGCTACCCCGCGGTGGCGTGTCCGAGCGGCCTAAGGAGCACGCCTCGAAAGCGTGTGACGGGTAACCCCCGTCCGAGGGTTCAAATCCCTCCGCCACCGCCACACTCTCCCTGGCCCGGGCTCAGGTGTAAAACCGCAGTTCAACGGGTAATCCCGCCGCCACAGCAACGGTTTGAGCACCTGGAGGCGGCGTGCGCTTGCGGCGCAGCACACTCGACAAGCCCGGCCTGACGCGCAAGCGCCGCGGCAAGGGCTTCGCGTACTACGACAGCGACGGTGAACTGCTCACCGACGAGAAAACCCTGCAACGGGTGAAAGACCTGGTCATCCCGCCGGCGTGGAAGAAGGTGTGGATCAGCCCGCACCCCAACGGCCACATCCAGGCCGTCGGCACCGACGCGGCGGGCCGGCGCCAGTACATCTACCACCAGGCCTGGCAGGAAGAGCGGGCCGAGGAGAAGTTCGACCGCGTCCTGGACCTGTCGCTGCAGCTGCCGCAGTGGCGGGCCCGGGTGACCGAGGATCTCGGCGCCAAGGGTCTCGGGCGCGACCGGGTGCTGGCGTTGGCGCTGCACCTGCTCGATCGCGGATATTTCCGTGCCGGGGGTGAGCAGTACGCCGACGAGAACGAGTCCTACGGGTTGGCGACCCTGCTCTGCGAACACATCACGCTGAACCGCGACTCGGTGATGTTCGACTACCCGGCCAAGAGCGGAGTGCGTCGCACGCTGGAGATCACCGACCAGGCCGTCGTCCGGGCGGTGCGCTCGCTGATGCGTCGCGACGGCCGGACCGAACGGTTCCTGGTGTGCCGCAACGGCTCCGGCTGGACCGACATCCGCGCCGACGACCTCAACGCGCGCTTCAAGGAATTGGTGGGGGAGGACTACAGCGTCAAGGACCTCCGCACCTGGCACGGCACAGTGCTCGCCGCCGAGGCTTTCGTCGACGCCGACCCGCCGGTGTCGCCGAAGGTGGTCAAGCGCGTCGAGTCGGCGGTGATGAAAGAGGTGTCCGAAGCCCTGGGCAACACGCCCGCGGTGGCGCGCGGCTCCTATGTCGACCCGCGCGTGGTCCGCGGCTACGAACAGGGGCAGACCATCGCCGCGGCGGCCAAGCGGGCCGACCGCGCCCGCAACCCTGGCGACGCACAGATCATCCTGGAGAAGGCCACGCGGACGTTGATCCGCAAAATGGCCAACAGCTGATCACTGATCGGTGGAGCGGGCCTCCGCGCCGGATTCCTCGGCGTCGAAGTCGTCGTCACCCGACGCCCGGCCCACGTACGAGCCGTCCTCGCCGGTGTCTTCCCGCGCCGCGGCGACGTGGGGATCTTTGTCGACGTCTTCTTCGCTCTTCTCTGGACCGGGCATGAAGTCTCCTCGCTTGCGGACGCTGGCAACCCCCGGGAATTACCCGCGTGCAGCCGCGCCCAACCGTGGGGCCGTCACACTCCGGCGCCCACCTCGGCCGGCGCGGGCTCCACCGTGACCTTGATGACCTCGCCGTTCTTGACGATCTGGAAGGCGTCGAGCACGTCGTCGAGCGGGATGTGGCGGGTGATCAGATCCTTGACCGGCACCTGACCGGTCGAGATGTACTGCAGCGCGCGCTTGTTGTGCTCGGGCGCCGACCCGTTGGCGCCGTGGATGTGCAGCTGGCGGTAGTGCACGACGTTCGAGTCGCAGGTGATGTTCGGGTTGGTCTTGGGCAGCCCGCCGAAGAACGAGATGCGCCCGTTTCGCGCGGCCATCGCGATCGCCTGCTCCTGGGCGATGTTGGCCGCGGTCGCGGTGATCACGATGTCGGCACCCCGGCCGCCGGTCAGCTCCATCACCTTCGCCACCACGTCGACCTCGGCGGCGTTGATGACGCCGTCGGGGTTCACCGCATCGGCCGACATCTTCAGGCGGGCATCGTTGACGTCGACGAGGTACACCGGTCCGACCTTGTGCACGCCGCGCGCGATGCGGATGTGCATGCAGCCGATCGGGCCCGCGCCGAACACCACCACGGTGTCGCCCTCTTCGATGCCGAGCAGTTCCTGGGCGTTGATGGCGCAGGCGAACGGCTCGGCGGCCGACGCCTCATCGAAGCCCACGTTGTCGGGGATGCGGTTCAGACCGTCGACCTTGAGCACCTGCCGGGGCACGATCATGTATTCGGCGAACCCGCCGTCGTACTGGTAGCCCATCGAGGTCTGGTTCTGGCACACCGCCATCCAGCCCTTGCGGCACTCGTGGCACTCACCGCACGGCACCGCGGCGATCACCTGCACCCGGTCACCCTCCTGCCAGTTGCTGCCGTAGATGGCGTTGACATCGGCGCCGACCTCGACGATCTCGCCGGCGATCTCGTGGCCGATGGTCCGCGGCGGAGTCAGGTTCTGATGGCCGTTGTAGAAGATCTTGACGTCGGTGCCGCAGGTCGAACAGTTGCGGACGCGCATCTTCACTTCGTCGGGCGCGCAGGTCGGCTCGGGCACGTCCTCCAGTCGGACGTCTTCGGGGGCGTAGAAGCGCAATGCCTTCATGGGTGGGTCCTCTCGGTGTCGACCGCTGCAACTGGTGTGCTCTACCGCACTCTAACGGTCAACCGGGCACAAAACCACCGATTTCTTTGACCATTCATGACCGAATGCTTGCATTCATGCCCGTTCATGCGGTGTACTGAATGTATGTGATTGGTATCACCAGTCTCGGTCCGGGCCGAACGGCCCACATCGAATCGGAGGGCTCGTATGTCACAAACGGTGACCGGCCAGGACGCGTCGTCGCGGTCCGGGGTCCGGGTACGCGTGCAGAAACTGGGCACGGCGCTGTCCAACATGGTCATGCCCAACATCGGCGCGTTCATCGCCTGGGGCCTGATCACCGCGCTGTTCATCGAGGCCGGCTGGTTGACCGGCATCTTCAGCGCCCTGCGGGATCCTGGCGGCTGGGTGGCGCAGATCGGCGGCTGGGGCGACTTCGAGGGCGCGGGCATCGTCGGCCCGATGATCACCTACCTGCTGCCGATCCTGATCGGCTACACCGGCGGGCGGATGGTCTACGGCACCCGCGGTGCCGTGGTGGGCGCGATCGCGACGGTGGGTGTGGTCACCGGCGCCGACGTGCCGATGTTCCTGGGCGCCATGATCATGGGCCCGCTGGGCGGTTTCCTGATCAAGAAGCTGGACGCGTTGTGGGAGGGCAAGATCCGTCCCGGCTTCGAGATGCTGGTCGACAACTTCGCCTCCGGCATCCTCGGGTTGATCCTGGCCGTGATCGGGTTCTTCGGCATCGGCCCGATCGTCTCCTCGATCACCCGCGGCGCCGGCAACGTCGTCGACTTTTTGGTCAACAACGACCTGCTGCCGCTGACGTCGATCCTGATCGAGCCTGCCAAGGTGTTGTTCCTCAACAACGCGATCAACCACGGCGTGCTGACCCCGCTGGGCACCACCCAGGCGCTGGAGACCGGCAAGTCCATCCTGTTCCTGCTCGAGGCCAACCCCGGCCCCGGCCTGGGGCTGCTGCTGGCGTTCATGGTCTTCGGCAAGGGAGCTGCGCGTGCGTCGGCTCCGGGTGCGGCGATCATCCAGTTCTTCGGCGGCATCCACGAGATCTACTTCCCCTACGTGCTGATGAAGCCGAAGCTGATCGCGGCCACCATCCTGGGCGGCATGACCGGCGTGTTCATCAACGTCCTGTTCGGCTCCGGGCTGCGGGCACCGGCCGCACCCGGTTCGATCATCGCCGTCTACGCCCAGACCCCGGGTGACAGCTTCATCGGGGTGACGCTGTCGGTGTTCGGTGCGGCCGCGGTGTCCTTCGCCGTCGCGGGGCTGCTGCTCAAGACCGACAAGGGCGGTGACGAGGACGACCTGGCCGCCGCGACCGCGTCGATGGAATCGATGAAGGGCAAGAAGTCCAGCGTGGCGTCGGCTCTGGTCGGCACCAAGGCAGGCCCGATCCACAGCATCGTGTTCGCCTGCGACGCCGGCATGGGGTCCTCGGCGATGGGTGCCTCGGTGCTGCGCCGCAAGATCCAGAAGGCCGGATACGGCGACGTCAAGGTGAGCAACTCCGCGATCTCGAACCTCACCGACACCTATGACCTGGTGGTTTCGCACCGCGACCTGACCGAACGGGCCAAGCAGCGGACCGCCTCGGCCATCCACGTCTCCGTCGACGACTTCATGTCCAGTCCGCGTTACGACGAGATCGTCGAGCAGCTCGAACAGACCAACGGTGGCGGCACCGGAGGGGACGCGACCGAGCCGGAGGAGCAGCAGGACACCGCGGGCTCCGACGGTGACGTGCTCGCGCTGGACTCGATCGTGCTCAGCGGATCGGCCACCGACGCCGCCGCCGCGATCGACGAAGCGGGCCGCCTCCTGGTCCAGGCGGGCGCGGTCGAGCCGGCCTACGTGGAGGCGATGCACGAGCGGGAGAAGTCGATCTCGACCTACATGGGCAACGGGTTGGCGATCCCGCACGGCACCAACGAGGCCAAGGACACGATCCGCCGAACCGGGCTGTCGTTCGTGCGCTATCCGGAGCCGATCGACTGGAACGGCAAGCCCGCCGAGTTCGTCGTCGGTATCGCCGGCGCCGGCAAGGATCACATGGCTCTGCTGACCAAGATCGCCCAGGTGTTCCTCAAGGCCGACGATGTCGCCCGGCTGCGGGAGGCCACCACATCCGAGGAGGTCAAGGCGATCCTGATCGCCGGTGACACCAGTAGCGTGACGTAGGTGGATTCCGACACCCGTCAGAACCGGATCGTCGAATTCGCCCGCACCCGCGGGCGGGTGGAGGTCGCCTCGCTCGCGGACGAGCTGGACGTTGCGAGCGAGACGATCCGCCGCGACCTGAAGGTTCTGGCGGGTCGTCGTCTGCTCAAGCGCGTGCACGGCGGTGCGGTCCCGCTGGAGACGGCGGCGTTCGAGTCGGGCGTCGAGTACCGCAGTCAGGTGGACCTGGCCCAGAAGCACCGGATCGCCGCCGAAGCCGCGAAGCTGCTGCACGGTGCCGAAACCGTCTATCTGGACGAAGGTTTCACCCCGCGCCTGATCGCCGAACGGCTCGCAGAGCAGGAGCTCACCGTGGTCACGTCGTCGCTGCTGGCCGCCGAGGCGCTCGCGCACAGCAGCACCGTCACCGTACTGCTGCTCGGTGGCCGGATGCGGGGGCGCACGCTGGCCACCGTCGATCACTGGGCCACCGACATGCTGCGCGGCCTGGTGATCGACGTCGCGTTCCTGGGCACCAACGGGATCTCGCTGGAACACGGCCTGACCACGCCAGATCCTGCCGTCGCCGCGGTCAAGAACACCGCTGTGCAGGTGGCGCGCAGACCCATCCTGGTCGCCGCCCAGTCGAAGTTCGGGGAGAGCAGCTTCTGCCGGTTCGCCCAGGTGCGCGACTTCGAGTCGATCGTGACCGGCGCGGAGCTGTCGGCTGCCGAGGCGCGGCGCTACGAGGAGCTGGGCCCGGTCGTCATCCGGGCGTGAGGGTCACCCGTCGCTGACGATGGAGTCGGCCTCGTCGTCGCCGGGCACGACCTGCTTCTCGTCGTCGTCGGCGACGGTGAAGAACGAGTCGCCGTCCTCGGGGGTGCCGTCGATCTGCCCGGCCGACCGCAGGCTCGGCCGCGCGTCGTCCGGTTCGACGTCGGGTTCGACATCGGGCACTTCGGCGGAGAGCCTCTCGTCGAGGGTCTCGTCCTCCTCGGCGTCGACCCACTGCTCGGGCGGATCGACGACGATGTCGCCGTCGTCGTTGCGGACCTCGTCGGAGTCCAGCGATTCGCTGGGGCCGAGTGTGTTGTCGGGGCCTGCGTCGTCGTAATCACCCATGCTGTCGAGTGTGCCCCATCCCCGGCCGCCTCAACCGAGCCGGCGCGGAACATGCGTGGTCGTCGGGCTGTTCCCGCGACGTTCGCCCTCTTGTCAGGTTCAGCCCCCTTGCTAAGTTCAGCACTGTGTACCGGGTCATCCAGTGGGGGACAGGCGCTGTCGGAACCGAGATGATGACGGGGGTCCTGGACCACCGGCCCGACCTGGCGCTGGTCGGCGCCCGCGTCCACTCGCCCGACAAGCACGGCGCCGATCTCGGCACACTCCTGGGCCGCGACCCGATCGGTGTCAGGGCCACCACCGACGTCGACGAGATCCTCGGACTCGACGCCGACTGCGTGCTCTACACGCCGCGCACCGCCCGGGTGGACGATGTCTGCGCGCTGCTGGCCGCGGGCAAGAACGTGGCGACGACGGCGTTCATGTTCCATCCGCGCCGCATCGCCGCCGCCGACCGGGACCGGGTCGCCGCGGCGTGCGAAGCCGGATCCAGCTCGATCCACGGCAGCGGCCTGAACCCGGGGAACCTGTCCGGGGTGCTGCCCTTGGCGTTGTCGGGCATGAGCCGCACCATCGACTCGATCACGCTGCAGGAACGCGCCGACTGGTCGGCCTACGAGAGCACCGGCATCACCTTCGACAACATGGCGTTCGGGCAGCCGATCGACTCGATCAGCCCGACGGCCACCGACTTCCTCGCGTTCAACAGCTCGATCTTCACCGAACAGGTGTGGTTCCTGGGTGACGAACTCGGCGCCGACCTCGATGAGGTGACCGCGACCGTCGACGCGGTGCCGGCGCGGACGGACCACCAGATCTTCGATCACCTGCTGGCCGCCGGCACCACCGCCGGTCAGCGGTGGAACTGGACCGGAAGGCGCGACGGGCAAACGCTGATCGAGATCGAGACGCTGTGGACCGTCGGCAACGAGTACCCGGACCACTGGCCCGCCCCGCAGCACGGCTGGACGCTGACCATCGAGGGCGATCCGTCGATGCGGGCCCACTTCATGTCGCTGGCCAGCTTCCGCCGCAAGGCCAGCCTGGCCGAGCATGTCCGGTCGGCCAATGTGGCGACCGCGATGCAGGTGCTCAACGCGGTCCCCGCCGTCTGCGACGCGCCGCCGGGGTTCGCGACGTCGGCGACGCTGCCGCTGATCCGCAGCGGGGCCGGTTTCCGGACCGCGGGCGGCGCTCAGCCGTAGAAGATCACCGAGTAGTCGGCGCTCCACGCCACGCCGTCGCAGGTCAGGGGAACCCCGTCGGGGCTCTGCGCCGTCGCGCCGGCGCTGGTGCACGGGGAGCGCAGCAGCCGGACCCCGACCAGCGGAGTCTCCGACACCCACTGCCCGTCGAAGTTGCACGCCAGCGTGTTGCCCGAGGCGTCGATGCCGAAGTTGTAGCGGGTGGACTGGTCGCACGACCCGCCGAGATGGGCGGTGCGGTCGACGTAGGGCACGCAGCCGGCACCGTCACAGACCGTGTTCGGCTGTGCCGCCGCGTTGCCCGCCGCGAAGGTCAATCCCACCAGCGGCGCGGCCAGCGCCATCGCAACGGTCAGCTTCATGGGCTCACCCTAAACGGGGCGTCCTGCTGGGCGGGCAGGATCGGGCATTCGCCCCGCAGCCGGGACGGCTGGCGTAGGGTCTGTCCCATGAAGTGGCTGGTCGGAGTCGTTTCCGCGATCACGATGGGACTGGTGTCGGCGGCCGGGTTCGCCGCGCCGAACGCGCACGCCGACGAGGTGGCCTACCTGGTCAACGTGCACGTCCGGCCCGGCTACAACTTCCCCAACGCCGAAGCCGCGTTGGGCTACGGCCGCAGCGTCTGCGATCGCGTGGCGACCACGATGCCGTACGCCGATCTGGTGAACCAGGTGAAGGCCGACTTCCGCACCACCGACTACTACCAGGCCGGATACCTGATCAACCAGGCCGTCAACGAACTGTGTCCGGCGCAGATCTGGCAGTTGCGGCAGTCGGCCGCGGGCTACACCCCGTTCTGAACCCGCACCCCTGATGTCAGGGGCAGGTCACCTGGATCTCGAACGGCTTGTTCACCGGCTGCATGGGATTGGCCATGTCGACACCGGTCGCCGTGCCGGAGATGGTGTAGGTGTCGCCGTCCTTCTGGACCGTGGCTTCGCCCTGGTTGACCCCGCTCTGGTAGCCCAGCGTGACGCCGTTGACGTTGCCCAGGCCGACCGAGACGACGTTGGGCTCGTCCCCCTCGGAGACCACGGCACCGATACCGGTGGTCGCGTCGCCGATGGCGATGTTCATGTTTCCGCCCATGGACGAGCACACCACGGTGCCCTCGACGCTCTGGTCCTGACCGTCGATCGTGACGGTGCTCGTACCCTCGGCCGCCGCCGCTGTCGACGTCTCACCCGACGTCGACGAGCGTTCATCCGATCCGCCGCAGGCCGACAGGCCCATGATCACTGCTGCGCCTCCGACAGCCACAGCGATTCGGCGTGCTCCACGGTTCATCCCGACTCTCCTTCGTCTGGTGTGACATGGTCCGCCGAGGCCGGCGAATCATGATCAGAAGTATGAGGCGGCGGTCTCCAAAACCGGGCCTGAATCCGCGAAACGGGACTCAGCAGGCGATCTTGATCCGGAAATCGCCCGTGGAGCGGAAGCTCGGGTTGTCCAGGTCGAAGCCCACCGCGGTGCCGTTGATGTCGTAGGTGCGGTCGGTCATCGAGACCGTCGCCTCGCCGTCGAGGCCCTGGTTGTAGCTGCCGGTGAAGCCGCCCAGATCGGTCAGGCGCAACAGCTTGACGTCGAGACCCTCCGCGTTCGAGACCATCGTGTACACGCCGGACTCGTCCCCACCGGTGGAGATCATGGTCATCGGGCCGATCGTCATGCAGTCCACCGAGTGGGTGATGCCCGCGTCCCGGCCGTTGACCGTGGCCTGCGCGGTCCCCGGGATCAGCGCGCCCTGTGGTGGCTGATAGGCGGGCTGCGGCGACGACGAGCACCCCGCGACGGCGAGCGCGGTCGCAACGGCCCCCGCGCCGAGGGTCCATCGTGTGGTCACAGGCAGAATCTACTGCGTGCCTGAGCAGCGTGTGAGTGATCCGTTCTTTCAGGTGCGTGCCGAACTGCCCGGGCGGCTGGGCCGCACCGGGGTCATCTCGACCCCGCACGGCGACATCCACACCCCGGCGTTCATCGCGGTCGGCACGCAGGCCACCGTCAAGGCGGTGCTGCCGGAGACGATGAAGTCGCTGGGCGCCCAAGCCGTGCTGGCCAACGCCTACCACCTCTATCTGCAGCCCGGACCCGACATCGTCGACGAGGCCGGCGGGTTGGGCGCGTTCATGAACTGGCCCGGTCCCACCTTCACCGACAGCGGCGGATTCCAGGTGCTCTCCCTGGGCGCCGGCTTTCGCAAGGTGCTGTCGATGGATGCGCAGCGTGTGCAGGCCGACGACATCATCGCCGAGGGCAAGCAGCGCCTCGCCCACGTCGACGACGACGGCGTGACGTTCCGCTCGCACCTCAACGGATCCACCCACCGTTTCACCCCCGAGGTGTCGATCGGCATCCAGCACAAGCTCGGCGCGGACATCATCTTCGCGTTCGACGAACTGACCACGTTGGTCAACACCCGCGGCTATCAGGAGCGCTCGGTGCAGCGCACGCACGAGTGGGCGGTGCGGTGCGTCGCCGAGCACCGCCGGCTGTCGGAGATGCGGGCCGACAAGCCGCCGCAGGCGCTGTTCGGCGTGGTGCAGGGCGCGCAGTACGAGGACCTGCGCCGCCAGGCCGCGCGGGGACTCGCCGGGTTGGGGTTCGACGGCTTCGGCATCGGTGGAGCGCTCGAGAAGCAGAACCTGGCCACGATCGTGGGCTGGGTGAGCAGTGAGCTGCCCGCCGACAAGCCGCGGCATCTGCTGGGAATCAGCGAGCCGGACGACCTTTTCGCCGCCGTCGCGGCGGGCGCGGACACGTTCGACTGCGTGTCGCCGTCGCGGGTGGCCCGCAACGCGGCGGTCTATTCGCCCACCGGGCGGTTCAACATCACCGGGTCGCGCTACCGGCGCGATTTCACGCCGATCGACGACGAGTGCGACTGCTACACCTGCGCCAATTACACCCGCGCCTACCTGCATCATCTGTTCAAGGCCAAAGAGATCCTGGCCTCGACGCTGTGCACGATCCACAACGAGCGGTTCGTCATCCGGCTGGTCGACGACATCCGCGCGGCGATCCCCGCCGGGCGCTTCGACGATCTGAGGGAGCACGTGCTGGGTCGGTATTACGCGCCGAAAGCCTGACCTGCGTCTTCTTGAACGTGTGCACAATAAGGCTATGACGACCGCTGCGGATTCCCCGCTGGTGCAGCTGCTCGATCCCGCGCATCGCGCCGACCCGTACCCGGTCTACGCCCGGATCCGGCAGAGCGGTCCGATGCAGCTGCCCGACAGCAACCTCACCGTCTTCTCGACGTTCGCGCACTGCGACGAGGTGCTGCGCCACCCCGCCTCCGCCAGTGACCGCCTGAAGTCGACCGTGGCGCAACGGATGATCGCCGAGGGCGCCACCGCGCGGCCGTTCGGCCCGCCGGGCTTCCTGTTCCTCGACCCGCCGGACCACACCCGGCTGCGGCGGCTGGTGAGCAAGGCGTTCGTACCGAAGGTGGTCAACGCGCTCGAACCGGATATCGCCGCGTTGGTGGCCGCCCTGCTCGACGACGCCGCCGCGCGCGAGGACGTCGACGTCATCGAGGGGTTGGCCTACCCGCTTCCGGTCGCGGTGATCTGCCGGCTCCTGGGCGTCCCGCTGGAGGACGAGCCGCAGTTCTCGCGGGCCTCGGCGCTGCTGGCGCAGTCCCTGGACCCGTTCGTCACCGTCACCGGGGCCGCCGGCGACGGGGTCGAGGAGCGCCTGCAGGCGGGTCTCTGGTTACGCGACTACCTGCGTGAGCTGATCGGGCGTCGTCGCCGTGATCCCGGCGAGGACCTGATGTCCGGGCTCATCCACGTCGAAGAGTCCGGGGATCAGCTGACCGAGGAGGAGATCGTTGCGACGTGCAACCTGCTGCTGGTCGCCGGGCACGAGACGACGGTGAACCTGATCGCCAACGCGACGCTGGCACTGTTGCGTGACCCCGACCAGTGGGCGGCGCTGGCCGCCGACCCCGGCCGGGTCGCGGGTGTCATCGAGGAGACGTTGCGCTACGACCCGCCGGTGCAACTAGTCGGCCGCATCGCCGCCGAGGACATGTCCGTCGGTGGGGTGACGGTACCCAAGGGGGACAACATGCTGCTGTTGCTCGCTGCGGCCCACCGCGATCCCGAATTGCTGGAGCGCCCAGACGAATTCGATCCGCAGCGGCCGACGATCCGCCACCTCGGATTCGGCAAGGGACCGCACTTCTGCCTGGGCGCTCCGCTGGCGCGGCTGGAGGCCACCGTCGCGCTGACGGCGCTGACGGCACGGTTCCCGGACGCCGCCCTGGCCGGCGAGCCGACCTACAAGCAGAACGTCACGCTGCGTGGGATGTCCGAACTGCCGGTGTCATTGGCCTGACGCGGATTCGGTGACCGCGGCCCGGATCGTCGATCGCAGCCATTGGTGGCGCCGGTCGTCGTCGTAGGCGGGATGCCACACCATCCGGTAGGGCAGGAACCGAACTTCCGCCGGCGCCGTGACGATGCGCACCGGGTAGGACTGCAGCCACGTCTCGGCCAGGACCGCGGGGATGGTGGCCACCAGGTCGGTGCCGGCCAGCAGCAGCGGTACCGCTGCGTGATAGGGGACGGTGACCGCCGCGGTCCGCTCCAGACCCATTGCGCGCAAGTGTAGATCGATGTCGGGCTGAATGCCGTCGGCGACATCGACGATGAGGTGTCGTCGTCGGCAGTAGTCGTCGAGCCCGAGCTCGTCACCGGCCGCGCCGTCGCTGTCGAGCACACACACGAAGTGCTCGTCGAGCAGGTCGGCCCCGGACAAGTCGGCGGCGGTGAAGCCACCGAACAGGCCGAGATCGACGGTGCCGCGCCGGATCTGTTCGGCCATCGAGTCATAGCGCCAACTGTGGAACCGCACCGTGGCCATCGGCGCCTCGCTCATGAGCCTGTGATAGATCGCCGAGCCGTAGGCCAGTACCGCGAAATCGGTGCCGGCCAGGTGGATCGGTTGGGTGGTGCCCGCGGGGTCGAACGGATCCGGGGACAACAGGGTCTCCAGGCCGGGCAGCAGATCCTCGAGCCGGCGGCGCAGCGCTTCGGCCCGTGCGCTGAGCCGGTATCCGTCGGGCGCCCGGATCAGTAGCGGGTCGTCGAGCTGGAGGCGGAGTCGGTGCAGCGCGCGGCTCATCGCCGGCTGGCTGAGGCCCAGTCGGTCGGCGGCGCGGGACACGTGACGCTCATCGAGGAGCACCGCGAGGGCCGGAACGAGGTTGAGGTCTGCGCGCAGAGTATGCGTGAGCTGCATGTTGATGATCATAAGAATGCATGGGACAAATCGCTGCACGTCTGGGAGTGTCGAGACCAGAGCGAGAAGGAGTCCCCCCGATGAACATCTCCGATAACACCATCTTCATCCCCGGCGCCACCAGCGGCATCGGCCTCGCATTGGCCGAACAGTTCCACGCCGCGGGCAACACCGTCATCGTCGGCGGACGACGCACCGACCGTCTCGAAAAGATCGCCGCTGAGCATCCCGACTTCGGCACCGTGCAGATCGACACCACCGATCCGGCCAGCATCACCCGCGCCGCCGACGAGGTCATCGCCAAGTACCCCGACCTCAACGTGGTCATCGCGATGGCCGGCATCATGAAGGTCGAGGACTGGCACCATCCCGAATCGTTCCTCGAATCCGCCGAGGCCGTCGTCACCACAAACGTGCTGGGTCCGATCCGGCTGATCGCCGCATTCGTCGAACATCTCGCCGAACAGCCCGCGTCGACCATCGTCACGGTGTCGTCCGGTCTCGCATTCACGCCGTTACAGGCCACCCCGAGCTACAACGCCTCCAAGGCGGCGATCCACATGCTCAGCGAGTCCATCCGACTGCAACTCGCCGACACCAGTATCCGCATCATGGAGCTGGTGCCGCCGTCGGTGCGTACCGCGCTGCTGCCGGGACAAGAGGACAGCGACTTCGCCATGCCGCTCGACGAGTTCGTCAGCGAAGTGATGACACTGGTGCGCACCCAGCCAGATGCCCACGAGATCCAGGTCGAGGGCGTGAAATTCCTTCGGTACGCCGAGAAGAACGGGACCTACGGCCAGGTGATCGAAACACTGAACTCGGCCGACCCACACGGCAAGTGAATCACGCGGTCAGCTCGGCGATGACCGCCCGGGCGGCCCGCTCACCGGCCTCGACCGCACCCTCCATGTAGGCGCTCCACTGGGTGGCCGTGTCTGTGCCCGCCCAGTGGATCGCGCCGATCGGTGCGGCCAGCGCCTGCCCGAACGTGGTCCACACCAGCGGGCCGCAGTTGGCGTTGTAGCAGCCGCGGGTCCACTGCCGATCGGCCCACTCACCGTCGACGTAGCACTCGGGACGCGCAGCCTTGTCGCCGAAGTGGCGCACCAACTCGGCGGTCAGCGCGGCTCGCCGCTCGTCGTGCGGCAGTCGACCATAGGTGCGTGCCTGTTCGCCTTCCAGGAACAGCAGGATGACGCCGTGGTCGTCGCCGGGCAGGCACGTGTCGTTGGACATCCGGGCCGGCCCGACATCGGAGATCAACTGGCCGTTGAGACCGTCGGCGCGCCAGAATGGTTCGTCGTAGATGAAGAACGCCTTCATCGCTGAGGCGTTCGGCAACCGCTGGGTCAGCTGGTCGCGCACCCCGGGCAGGGGCGGGTCGTACATGATCCGCCCGGCCAGGGTCGGGGAGAGGGTGACGATGACGCGCCGACCGCGCGCCACCAGCCCGCCGCGGCAGGTCACCGTGACCTGATCGGCGCCGTGCTCGATGAGCTGCACCGGGGCCTGGAGCACCAGGTGTTCGGCGACCAGATCGGCCAGTCTGCGCGGGATCTCACCGGTGCCGCCGACGAACCGGGTGGTCTGTGCACCCCCCTCGGACTCGGCGAACAGTTCGGAGGTCACCCCGCAGGTCTGGATGGTGAACAGCAGATGCAGGAACGACACCTCCACGGTGGGCACCGCCAGGATCCCGACCGTGCAGATCTCCAGGAGCGTGCGCGCGACCGGGGAGAGCCCCTGGCCGTCGTACCAGGCGCCGGCAGTCACCGAATCCCATTCCGCGGCAGCCGGTGCCAGCCACGGGGCCTCAGGCGGGACCTCGGCCGCGAGCTCGTCGAGCAGCCGGAACACCTTCTCCAACTCGGCCAGCTCACCGGCGAATCGGCTGTGAAACTCGCTCTGGCGCAACACACCCGAGCCTGCCAGGTCGTAGGACGTCTCACCGTCGTCGTACTGCGGATACGTCGGCACGCCCAGTTCGGCGGCCAGCGCGAACATTCGATGATGCGTATCGCCGATCCACTGCGCGCCCAGCTCCACTGGCAGACCGGGCAGGGCGTCCTGGGTCAGGATGCGCCCGCCGACACGGTCGTCGGCCTCGAGCACCACCGGTGTCAAGCCTGCCGCGAGGACCGTGCGCGCGGCGATCAACCCGGAGATCCCAGCTCCGACGATGACGACGTCCGCCTCGTGGGTCGGTGCAGTGCTCATGCCGGAAACTTTCTCACGGCTGGGGTCGAGCAGGCCGGTATATCCACGGAGAACGCGGCAACCGTTGCGGGTCGAACTCGGCGAGCATGGCCTCGACCGTGTCCGCGGTGTAGTCGAGCGATGCGGCAATCTGGCGTAGGGCGGTGTCGACGCCGATCTCAGCGAGCGTCACCGCCCCGTCGCGCTTGGCCAGTCGGGCACCCTCGTCGTTGAGCACCAACGGCACATGGGCGTACTGGGGTGCCCGATGTCCGAGTAGCCGGGCGAGGTAGGCCTGCCGCGGCGACGACGACAGCAGGTCGTCGCCGCGCACGACCTGATCCACACCGGTGGCGGCATCGTCGACCACGACCGCGAGGTTGTAGGCCGGGACACCGTCACCGCGTCGCACCACGAAGTCGTCGACCAGTCCGGTGAAGTCGCCGTGCAGCACGTCTTGCACGGTGAATTCGGTGACCTCGGTGCGCAACCGCAGCGCCGGGGGTCGTCCGGTCTGCTGACGGCGGGCGGCGCGCTCGGCGTCGGTCAGGTCGCGGCAGGTGCCGGGGTAGGCGCCCTGCGGGGCGTGCGGAGCCCGCGGCGCGGACGCGATGTCCTTTCTGCTGCAGAAGCAATCGAAGACCAGACCGCGGCGGCTCAGCTCGTCGATCACGGCGGCGTAGCGTTCGGGGTGTGCCGTCTGGCGGGTGGCGGGGCCGTCCCAGTCGAGGCCCAGCGCGGCGAGGTCGGCGAGTTGACGCTCGGCGATGTCGGTGTCGGTGCGGTCGTCGAGGTCCTCGACCCGCATCAGGAACCGGCGGCCGGTCGAGCGGGCGAACAGCCACGCCAGCACGGCGGTGCGCAGGTTGCCGATGTGCAGGTCCGCCGAGGGACTGGGCGCGAACCTACCTGCCGGGGTCATCGCCGACGCGACTCAGCTGGCCTTGATCCGTGCGGACTGGCTCTGCAGTGCCACCGAGGCGGTGTCGACCGCCGATTGCACGCCGACCCCCCGGCCCTGGACCGTGACCGCGAGTCTGGTGCGGTCACCGCGGAACAGGTCCTTGGAGAATTCGCACGGCTGGCCGGACTGGTCGAACGTCACCCGGGTGATGAGCAGCAGCGCGGATTCCGGGGCGATCCCCAGCAGTCTGGCCTCCTCGGGGGTGGCGTTGACCGCTTCGATGCGTTCGTCGGCGCGCGAGGTGACCAGTCCGTAGCTGCTTTCCAGCAGCTCGTAGATGGAACCGCCGAGTTGGCGTTCGAGCAGTCCGGGAAACGCGTCGGCGGGGAACTGGGCCGACTCCAGCGAGATCGGTGAACCGTCGGCCAAGCGGACGCGGCGAATCTCCACGACGAAGTCGTCCGGGCCCAGACCCAGCGCATGCTGGGCAGGCCGGTCCGGTGCCGCGATCCGCGTGGACAGCACGCGGGTGCCGGCCTCGTAACCCTGGTTGGCGAGAAAAGCTGGGACGCCGACCAGGTCGGACAGGCTGCGCTGCACCTGCGCGTGGCTGATGAAGATTCCGCCGGACCGGCCGATCACGCGGTCGATCAGACCGGACTCCTGCAGCGCGGCCAGGACCTGCCGCAGGCTCGACCGGCTGGTGCCGTACCGCTCGGCGAGCTCCCGCTCGCTGCCCAGTTTCGCTCCGGGCTCGCCGGCGTTGATGTCGGCCACGATCCGGCGTCGCAGATCCTCGGTCTGTGTGGGCACCGGTCCTCCCCGCCTCAATTTGGTACGACCAATTCTACGGCAGGCAGGACGCGCCGCACCGCCGCTCACATGTCGGCGAGTGCTTCCTGGGACTCGGGGAGGATCTGCCCGCCGTCGACGACCAGCGTCTGACCCGTGACGTAGGACGCCTCGTCGGTGGCGAAGAACAACGCCGCATTGCCGATGTCGCTGACGCTGCCCAGTCGGCCGGCGGGGACCGCCGCGGCCATCTGGTCCATGTACTGCTGGCCCATGTCCACCAGGCCCTCGGTGACGATGTTGCCGGGGAGCACGGCGTTGACCGTGATCTTCTTCGGCGCCAGTTCCATCGCGGCGGTGCGCAGGAACCCGAGCTGCGCGGCCTTGCTGGCGCCGTAGTGCGACCAACCGGGGAAGCCGGTGATGGGGCCGGTGATGGAGGACGTGATGACCACCCGGCCGTGACCGCTGGCGGTCAGCGCGTCGAGCGCGGCCTGCACGATGTAGACGGTGCCCTTGAAGTTGACGCCGATCACCTCGTCGATCTTCTCCGGGGTCAGCTCCTCCAGCCGGCTGGACGGGAAGATGCCGGCATTGGCGCAGACGATGTCGAGGCCCCCGTGCCGCTCCACCGCGGCGGTGACCACCCGCCTGCAGTCGGCGGGGTCGGTGACGTCGGAGGCCACTCCGCTGACGGTGCCGGGCCTACCCGCGAGGCTGTCGACGGTGGCATCGATGTCGGCCTGATTGCGACCGGTGATGACGACGTGGACGCCGGCGTCGGCGAGCACCTCCGCGATACCGCGACCGATGCCTTTGCTGCCGCCGGTGACGACGGCCGATCGGCCGGCGAGTGAAGTGAACATCTGCGGGTCTGCCTTTCGCTGTTCGGATCAGGCCAGTGTCAGGCCGTTGGACATCAGGTAGCGTTCCGCCAGCGCGGCACTGCCCGCGGCGTAGGTGATCGACATCTGCTGGGATTCGCGGGAATGGTTGTGCGTGCCCATCCAGGCCAGGAGCAGGAACCTGCGCAACAGCACGAAGGACGGCAGCATCGCCTCGTCGGCGGCGCTCATCGAGCGTCGGGTGCGGTAGCCGCGCACCCAGGCGTCCTGCCACTCGGGAACCGACGGGTCGTCTTCGAAGAAGGACACCGCGGTGCCGAAGTCGTAGAAGTACCAACTGAATCCACAGTCGTCGAAGTCGATGACGGTGATGGTGTCGCCGTCGACGAGCAGATTGGCCAACCGCAGGTCGGCGTGCACCAGTCCGAATGTGTCCGGCCCGTCGCCGTATTCGGCGAGTCGCCGCGAGAGCAGCTGCTGCGCGCGGGTGAGCACGTCGGTTTCGGCTTGACCGACGCCGACGGCATCCTGCCAGCGCCCCCAGCGCGGTGTGGCGCCCAGGCTGTGCTCCCAATCCCAGCAGAACCGGCCGAAACCCTCCGGGCGCTGCCAGGCGCGGGAGTGGTCGTGCAGGGCGGCGGTGATCGCGCCCAACGTGTGAAAGTCCTGGACTGTCAACGTCTTCTCGTCCGGCTCGACACCGTCGACCATCTCGAAGTGAACGACGTGCCGGGGTCCGTCCTCGTCGTCGATGGTGACCACGCGGGTGCCGTCCCGGGCCGGGACGACGACGGGCACGGTCAGGTCGCTGTCCCGGCGCAGCGCGTCAAGCCAGTCGAGCTCCGATTCGATCTCGTGTCTGCGGTGGTAGTTCTTGCGGTGGACCCGCAGGATCGACTTCGCCCCGGTGCCGGGTTCCTCGACGGCGTAGGTGGCGTTCTCCGACAGGTTCAGCAGAGTCAGCGTCGACGCCGGTGGTAGGTCATAGGCCGCCAGGGCCTGCTCGGCTATCGCCAGGTCGTTGCCGACGAAGTCAGCCTCAGCCATCAATGATCTCGCCCTTCGATTCCGGCCAGCACGGTCGTGATGCGGTCACGGGCCGTCGTGACGTCAGCGGTCGCCCCGCTGATGTACAGCCTGCCCGCCGCCCCGATCATCTGCACGTCCACCAGCGTCAGGTTCGGCGCCGCCCTCTCCGCTTCATTGGCCGCAACCGCAGCGAACAGGGCCGGTGTCATCTCATAGACCAGGAGCGATTGACCCGGAAGAACCATAGACGCCTGCCGGTTGCGGTTCAGGATCACCGCATGCTGATCGGTGATGTCCTCGATGATGTCGTGGTACAGCACCCGCGGCCGCAGCTGGTCGGCCGCCGAGTTGCCCGTGCCCGTGAGGATGGCCTCACCGGCGCGGATGACGTCGGAGAGGTCGGCGGAATGGATCTCCAGCACGCCGAACTGCCGCTCGACGTACAAGATGCCGGGGGCGATACCGGGCACCTCGCGCAGAGCGAGGTCGATGACGCGTTCGATCGCCAGTGCGGGCGACACCTCGACGATCAGCGCGTGTTCCCCCGCGTACGGCGGATAGCCCCGCGCCCGGGTGGGGGTGCCGAGGTAGGCGGCGAACTGGGCTTGGAGATCCTCGACGAGCAGGTACACGCGGATGTCGGTGCGGGTACCCGTCATCGGGGTGGCCGCGGGGGTCACTGAGCGGCGACGGAGAAGTGCGCGCCCAACTCGTTGTGCGGGCGGGGGATCACGTGCACGCTGACGAGCTCGCCGACCTGCGACGCGGACTCGGCGCCGGCCTCGGTGGCTGCCTTCACCGCACCGACCTCGCCGGTCACGATCACCGCGACCAGGCCGTCGCCGACCTGCTGGCGGTCGGTGATGGTGACGTTGGCGGCTTTGACCATGGCGTCGGCCGCCGCCAGAGCTGCGACGTACCCCTTGGTCTCGATCATTCCGATTGCGTTGCTGGCCATGATGGTTCTCCTTCTCCTGGTTGCTGTCGGTTGCTTGTGGTTGCTGGGTCAGTGCGACGGGTCGATGGACCCGATGATGAGGGCGTCCACCGGTGGCGGGGTGCCGGTGAACCAACTGGACGCGACCGAGCCCTGCGTCACCAGGACCCGCTCGCCGACCCCGCTGCCGAGTACGTCGAAGGCGATCAGCCGATTCGCGGTGCCCTCGATCTCGACCTCGAGGAATGCCCCGGCCGGCACGCCTTCCACGCGCCGGGTGGACCAGACCTGGCCGGTCACCGTGCCTTGGATCATCTGCGCTCCTTTTCGATCGTCACGCCGAGAGCACGGGCGCGTTCTCGTGCCAGGGGGGTCAGTACCGCGCGGGGGCCCAGGACCAGGGTGGCTCCGGAGCCGGCCAGTTCCGCGATCTGGCGCTCGGTGACCGCGCCGCGTTCGACACGTCGCGCGCTCGCGCCCGAGCCGCGCTGCACACCGGCGAGCCGGAACGTCAGTCGACCGGCCCGCAGATCGGCCCTGTTCTTGGGGTTTTCGAACAGATGCAGCAGATGGCGGGCGAACGCCGCCAGCTCGGCATCGGAGGTGATGCGCACCGCGTCGGTGCGGGAGCGCTCGTCGGCGGCCAGGGGACCGGAGGGGATGGGGCCGTGCGGGAGCGGCGGGGCGGCACGAGGGGCCGGTTCCGGTGGTGCCGGCGGGGCCAGGGCCGCCGGACCGAGGTCGGCCAGCGCATCACGCACCACCTCGCGCACCAACTGACGCAGCTGTCCGTGATCGAGCGCGGTCACGGGACACTCCGCGCCAGCGCATCCTCGGCCGCCGAGGCCGCTTGGCGCACATCGGCTTCGGTGCCGGAGAGGTACACGCGCCCGGTCGCGCCGATCATCCGGAAGTCGACGACCTTGACGTCGGCGGCCTTCTCGGCCTCGTTGGTGGCCAGGATCGCGTACGACGCCGGCGCGACCTCGAGGACGTAGAGCGTCTCGCCGGCGAGCACCATCGAGCCGATCTTGTTGCGATTGATCAGGAATGCGTGCTGCTGATCGATGCTGGAGATGATGCGCGACGCCAGGATCTTCGGGGCGATGGCCGCATCGGTGCCCGCACCGAGTTCCTCGAGTGCCGCGTCGGCGGCGGCCTTGACCGCACCGGTCTCACCGTGGAACTCCAGGTAGCCGAACTGGCGTTCCACCACCAGCACACCCGCCTGGACCTCGGCGTGCTTGAGGGCCACATCGGTGACGCCTTCGATGTCCAGTCCCGGTGCCACCTCGATGATCTGGGCGGCGACGTCGGCACGCGGCAGAGCGCCCTTGATCCAGGTGCCCAGATACGACATGTTCTGCGGCTGCAGCCTGTCGATGAAGATGAACGAACGTAGTTCAGCCACGGGTCACCTCTTGATGAGTTGGGCGAGTTCCTCGACGACCAGCGCGCGCAGCTCGGCGCGCAGCGTGTCGAGGGTCGGATCGGCGGAGCGGGACACCGGGGCAGGGCGCCTCGGCGGGGCGGGAAGTGCCACGGAGTCGTCGTTGGAGGCGCGGGGATAGGCCGGCACCGCGGAGCTGGGACTGCGCCACGGCGTGATTCCGGCGAAGCTGGGCATCGGCACGCCGGCGTCAGCGTTGTAGGCGATCCGCGTCCAGTTCAGCAGGTTGTCCGGACGCAGGTTCTCCCCGATTCCGCTGCGCCCCACGAAGCCGGTGCCGATCGTCATCGACGGTGCCAGATTGGTCTCCAGTCCGGAGCTGCCGGTGCTGTTGCCGACGTTGACCGACACCCGCAGCACAGGCACCTGCGCAGCGAATTCGGTGACGACACGCGGGTCCTCGCTGTGAATGGCCGCGGAATGCCCGGCGCCGGCGATGCGCACGACGGCACGGGCGGCGCGGACTCCGCGGTGGGCGTCGGCAACCGTGGTGAAACCGATTACCGGGCAGAGCTTTTCGTGCGTCAGTACCTCTTCGGAGATCACGTCGGTGAACGGCGCGACCAGCAGCCGGGTCTTGGCCGTCACCCGGATCCCTGCGCGCTCGGCGATCCATGCCGCCGATCGACCCACCACCTCGGTGTTCAGTGCGCCGTCGGCGAACATGTACTCCCGTAGCCGTTGCGTCGCCTCGGCGTCGAGGACGTGCGCTCCGTTGCGGGTCAGCGCCGAGCTCAGCTTCGCGGCGATGGCGTCCTCGGCGATCAGCACCGACTCGTTGGTGCACAGCACCGAGTTGTCGAAAGCCTTGCTGTCGACGATGCGTCGGGCGGCGGCCTCGATGTCGGCGCTCGCATCCACGAAGACCGGCACGTTGCCCGGCCCGACACCCAGAGCCGGGTTGCCCGACGAATAGGCGGCCCGGACCACGCCGGTGCCCCCGGTCGCGACGATGACATCGGTGCGTTCGTCGGCCATCAGCGCCTCGACCAGAGGAATCGACGGCTCGGTCACCACCGACACGATGCCGTCGGGCGCGCCGGCGGCGACGGCGGCCTCGGCCAGCAACTGGGCCGCATCCACCGAGCACTGGCGGGCCCGCGGATGCGGCGCGACGACCACGGCGTTGCGGGTCATCAGCGCCAGGATCACCTTGAAGTACACCGTCGCAACGGGATTCGTCGTCGGTGCCAGAGCCAGCACCACTCCGGCCGGCCGCGGGATCTCGACGATCTTCTGCTCGACGTCGACGCGGGGCGAGACGAAGTCCTGGCCCCGGTAGAAGTCGAGGATGCCGCGCGAGCAGGCCCGGTTCTTCACCACCTTGTCGGCGACCACACCCATCTGGGTCTCGGCGACCGCGGCCGCGGCGAAGCGCTCGGCTTCGGCATGGCCGGCTTCGGCGACCGCGTTGACGATCGCGCTGACGGCGCTCTGGTCGTACTCGGCGTAGGCGGCGGCAGCCCAGCGGGCACGTTCCAGGAGGTGGCCGGCCTGGTTGATGGTGGTCACACCTTTCTCCGTCCGGTAGCGGCGGCCTGTGCCCGGCCGACGGCGACGTCGAGTCGGTCCAGGACGTCCTCGCAGAGGTCGCGTCCCAGCAGCAGACCCGGTTTGAACTGCAGGACACGGGGATCCAGGGTCGAGAAGATGGCCCACACACCGAGTTCGTAGAGTTCGCGCATCACGAACTTGGCGCCTTCGGGATGGTCGAACTCCAGCCCGATCACCACCCCGTTCTGCCGGATACCGACGAACCAGTCGGGATGGTCGGCCTGGATCCGCGCCAGCCCGTGGGCGAAGATGTCGGCGATGTAGTGGACCGAGGACCTGACCTCGGGGCGGGAGGTGATCTCGAGGGTCTTGATCGCGGCGACACATCCCAGTTCGGCGCCGCCGAACGTGGAGATGTGTCCGAAGCCGTCCTCGTCGAGCCACTGGGCGGCTCGGTCGCTGAGCATCGCGGCGGTGATCGGGTACATACCGCCGGAGAGCCCCTTGCCGGACACCATGATGTCGGGGTCGATGCCGTGCTTGGTGATTCCCCACATCTCACCGGTGCGCATCAGCCCGGTCTGCACCTCGTCGGCGATGTAGAGCGCGTCGTAGCGCGTGCACAGGTCCCGGACCGCCTCCAGGTAGCCCGGCGGCGGAAGCGGGAACCCGTAGGTCGCGGGGATCGTCTCCATGATCACCGCTGCCACGTCGCGTCCGCGCAGCGCCTGTTCCATCGCGTCGACGTCGCCGAACGGCACCTGGATGAACTCGTCTGGCTGGTCGGCGAGGAACATCTTGGCGAACCGGTCGTCGCCGGTGGCGACCGCAAGGCCGGTGTGTCCGTGATAGGCCTTGATGATCGAGACGATCTTGCGGCGCTTGGTCGCATGGCGCGCGCTCTTGAGCGCGATGTCGATGGCCTCGCCACCGCCGGACCCGAACGCGACCTTGGAGATGGACTGCGGCGCCGACTCCACCAGCTTCTGGGCCAGCGCGGTACGTGCCACCGACGGGAAGTGATGGTTACCGACGTCGAAGTACTGCATGCCCTCGGTGAGAGCCTGCATGACTTCCGGGTTGCGGTGACCCAGGTTGTAGGTCCCGCCGTTGAGGTGCATGTCGATGAGCCGACGCCCGCTCATGTCCCACAGGAAGTAACCCTCCCGCCGGTCGATGACGAGATCGACGCCGGTATCGGTCCAGAACTGGGTCTTGTCGGGATTCCAGAACTCTTTCGCGCGCTCGAGGACCTGGGTCTTGGACTCGAACGAGAACGTGCCGTAGTCGTACACCGGGCTCCCTGCCATGAGTGGTAAGTCGCGGCCAGCGTAAAAAAGGTTGACCATTTGTGTCAATAGCGCGGCCGGAGTCGTTCTAGCGGTTGCACGATCTAATTGGTAGTGCCAATATACGCACGGTTGATGTGGTCTGGACCACAACAGCTCCTACCGTTCACTGGGGAAGGTATGCACACAGGATGACTGATCGCGTCGTGGATCACGACAAAACAACAGGTGAATCGGTCCAACGGCTCAAGCGCAACGCTGTAGGGACCATCGGCGTCATATTCATGGCGGTGGCCACAGCTGCGCCCATCACAGCAATGGTCGGTAACGTTCCGATCGCCGTCGGGTTCGGAAATGGTTCGCATGCGCCTGCCGGCTACATCGTCGCGACGGTGGTGCTCGGCCTGTTCGCCATCGGCTACGCCACGATGGCCAAGCACATCACCGCCACCGGCGCGTTCTACGGCTACATCTCCCACGGCCTCGGCCGGGTGGTCGGGATGGCCGCCGGCTTGCTCATCACGCTGGCCTACGTGGTGTTCGAGGCGTCGCTGATCGGCATCTTCTCGTTCTTCACCCAGAACCTGGTGTCGTCGCTGTTCGGGATCACGATCCCCTGGATCCTGCCGGCGCTGCTGATGCTCGCGCTCAACGCGATCCTGACCTACTTCGACGTCAACCTCACGGCCAAGGTGCTGGGCGTCTTCCTGATCACCGAGATCGTCATGCTGGCCCTGGGCGCTGTGGCCGTGCTGGTGCAGGGTGGCGGACCGGACGGCTTCGCGGTCGCCGAGACGCTGAACCCCATCGGCGCGTTCACCCCCGCGGCGGTGGCAGGCGCCAGCGCAGGGCTGGGCTTGTTCTTCGCCTTCTGGTCGTGGGTCGGGTTCGAGTCGACGGCCATGTACGGCGAGGAGTCCAAGGACCCCAAGCGAATCATCCCCCGCGCGACCATGATCGCGGTGCTGGGCGTCGGCCTGTTCTATGTGTTCGTCTCGTGGATGGCGATCGCCGGGACCGGCCCGCAACGCGCCGTCGAGCTGGCCCAGGACGCCGACACGGCGTCGGAGATCTTCTTCGGACCGGTGCGCGGCACCTACGGCGAGTGGGCGATCACCGTGTTCAACATCCTGTTGGTCTCCGGTTCGTTCGCGTGTGGCATGGCATTTCACAACTGCGCCTCGCGGTATCTGTACGCGCTGGGTCGGGAGGGGCTGTCCGTCAAGCTGCAGCGCACTCTCGGGGCCACCCATCCCACCCACGGATCGCCCTACGTGGCGTCCTTCGTCCAGAGCGGCATCTCGCTGGTGCTGATCCTGGCGTTCCTGTTCGCGGGCATGGACCCCTACGTGCACATGTACACGCTGTTGGCGATCCTCGGCACGATGGCGATCCTGATCGTGCAGTCGCTGTGCGCCTTCGCCATCATCGCCTACTTCCACTTCCACAAGATGCATCCGTCCAGCGCGCACTGGTTCAAGACGTTCCTGGCGCCTCTGCTCGGTGGCTCGGGCATGCTCTACGTGGTGTATCTGCTGTGGGAGCACAAGGAGTCGGCGGCAGGCACGGCGTCGGGCACGTTGCTGTTCAAGCTGACACCGTGGATCGTGGTCGGTGTGTTCGCCATCGGTGCCGCGCTTGCGCTGTACTTCAAGTTCCGCGACTCTCGCCGCTATGAGCTGATCGGGCGGATCGTGTACGACGACAGCGAAATTCGGGACTGATCAGCTGGCCACCAGGACTGAGGAGGAACACACCGTGCAAGAGCTGGGTCGATTCCGGGTACTCGACGAAAAGCCGGTGAACCTCGACGGCTTCAGTGTCGCCGATGCCGACCTCGGCCTGGTGGCCATGCACAGCCCACATGACCCGAGCCCGTCGCTGGTTGTCGATGGCGATGTCGTCACCGAACTCGACGGCAAGCCCGCCGACGCGTTCGACGTCATCGACGAATTCATCGCCCGCTACGGAATCGACCTCACGGTCGCCGACGAGGCGATGGCGCTCGACGACGCTGTGCTGGCGCGCATGGCCGTCGACGTCAACGTGCCGCGGGCGGAGGTGGTGCGGCTGATCGGCGGCACCACCCCCGCCAAGCTGGCCCGGGTGCTCGCCCTGATGTCGCCGGTGGAGATGCAGATGGCGATGGCCAAGATGCGGGCCCGGCGCACACCGAGCAATCAGGCCCATGTCACCAACCAACTCGACGACCCGCTGCTCATCGCCGCCGACGCTGCGGCTGCGGTGGCCTACGGGTTCCGGGAGGTCGAGACGACGGTGCCGGTGCTCGGCGACGCGGCCTCCAACGCCGTCGCGCTGCTGATCGGCTCACAGGTCGGTACGCCGGGAGCGTTGGCGCAGTGCTCGATCGAGGAAGCGCTCGAGCTGCGTCTTGGGCTGCGCGGACTGACCAGCTACGCCGAGACCATCTCGATCTACGGCACCGAGCAGGTGTTCGTCGACGGTGACGACACTCCCTTCAGCAAGGCCGTCCTGACCTCGGCCTACGCCTCGCGAGGACTGAAGATGCGGGTGACCAGCGGTGGCGGCGCCGAGGTGCTCATGGGCGCGGCGGAGCGTTGTTCGATCCTCTACCTGGAGTCCCGGTGCGTGTCGCTGGCGCGCGCCCTGGGCTCTCAGGGCGTGCAGAACGGCGGCGTCGACGGTGTCGGGGTGGTGGCGTCGGTGCCCGACGGCATGAAAGAGCTCCTCGCCGAGAACCTGATGGTGATGATGCGCGACCTCGAGTCGTGTGCAGGCAACGACAACCTGATCTCCGAGTCCGACATCCGCCGCAGCGCGCACACGCTGCCGGTGTTGCTGGCCGGGGCGGACTTCGTCTTCTCCGGATTCGGCTCGATCCCGCGGTACGACAACGCCTTCGCGCTGTCGAACTTCAACTCCGACGACATGGACGACTTCCTGGTGCTGCAGCGGGACTGGGGCGCCGACGGCGGGCTGCGCACGGTGTCGCCTCAGCATCTGGCGTCGGTCCGCCGGCGCGCGGCGACGGCGGTGCAGGCCGTCTACCGTGATCTCGGGCTCGCCGACTACGACGACGAGCGGGTCGAGCAGGTGGTCGCTGCCAACGGGTCCCGCGACCTGCCGGCCGGGCACCCGAAGATGGTGGCCGAAGCCGCCGCGTCGATCGAGGCCAGACAGTTGACGGTGTTCGACGTCGTCGCGTCGCTGCACCGTACCGGCTACCCCGAGGAGGCCGAGTCGATCATGCGGTTGACCCGCGAACGGCTGGGCGGGGACCAACTGCAGACCTCGGCGATCTTCGACGACCAGTTCCGGGTGCTGTCCAAGATCACCGATCCGAACGACTATGCCGGCCCCGGAACGGGTTACGTGCCCGGCGATGTGCGGCGTGCCGAGATCGACGCGATCCGGCAACAGCGCTCGACCGCCGAGCTGACCGCCGATCAGGCGGAGCACCAAAACCACATCCTGGTCAGCGATGTCGAACCCGCCCGCCAGGGCAGCGATCCCCGCGAAGTGTGCATCGGCCTGTCGCCGGCGTGGGGGCGCAGTGTCTGGCTCAGCCTGTGCGGCCTGACGGTGGGGGAGGTCCTGCGACAGATCTCCGCCGGTCTGGAGGAGGAGGGCTGCGTGCCCCGCCTGGTGCGGGTGCGGTCGACCATCGACGTCGGGCTGATCGGCCTGACCGCGGCTCGGCTGTCGGGATCGGGAATCGGTATCGGGTTGCAGGGCAAGGGAACCGCGCTGATCCACCGGCGCGATCTTGCGCCGCTGGCCAACCTCGAGTTGTTCAGTGTGGCACCGCTGCTCACGCCGCAGATGTACCGCGAACTGGGCAAGAACGCAGCGCGGCACGCCAAGGGCATGGCGCCGGTGCCCATCTTCACCGGCGGCACGGACGAGTCGATCTCGGCGCGGTATCACGCCCGCGCGGTGGCCCTCGTGGCGCTGGAGCGCCGGGCGTGTGAACCCGGGGAACCCCCGGTCACGGTGGAGGTGAGGCGGGCATGAACACTCGGCGCGAGATCCTGACGGTGGCGAACGCGGTCGACGGAAAGCTCGGGTTGACCCACCTGCGCATGGACCCGGCGGTGCTGGCCCAGCAGGCGGTGGTCGCCGAGGACGGTGGCAATCCGCAGTTGGCCGAGAATTTCCTGCGCGCAGCCGAATTGGCGACGATGGACGACGAGGACGTGATGAATCTCTACGAGGCGCTGCGTCCGCACCGCTCGACCGGTGCCGAACTGGAGGCGCTGCGGGTGTCGCTGGAGCGGCGGGGCGCGGCTCGCTGCGCCGAGCTGGTACGCCAGGCGGCCGACGCCTACACCCGCAGGGGTCTGCTGCGGTGACGATCCGTCGCGGCGTGATCGTCGCCGGCATCGACGTCGGCAATCACACCACCGAACTCGTGCTGTCGTGCGTGCACGACGGGACGGTCACGCCGCAGGCTCACGGCCACGCACCCACCCGAGGACGGAAAGGATCGCTGGAGTCCCTGCAGGGCGCCGCGGCACTTCTGCACCGGCTCGAGGTCGATACGGGGGTGCGTGCCGACGAACTGGTGATCTCGGCGTTGCGGCCGGTCGATACCGCGACGGCCCCGATGCCGCCCGCGTCGACACCCGGCTCCCCTGTACGCAGTCTGCGCCGGCCCGACGCCAGTACCGCGGGCGGCACCGGATACGGAGTGGGACGCCATGTTCCGCTGCATGCCCTGACGGAGGCGCCGAGCGATGAGCCGGTGGTGGTCTCCGTCGACTCGGACACCGATTTCGAAGCGGCGGCCTCCGCGCTGACGGCGGCCGACCGCGGCGGCTGGCGGATCGTCGGGGTGCTGGCCGCTCAGGACGACGCGGTGCTGATCCGCAACCGCATCCCGTTCGACGTACCCGTCGTCGACGAAGTCGACCTGGCCGGTGTCGCGCCGGACGCGCTGATCGCCGTCGAGGTGGTGGCCGAGGGCCGGGCCTACCGCGCCACGACTGACCCGATCGCGCTGGCCGCGGCGCTGAAGCTCCCTGCCGACAGGCTCGTTCAGGTGGCGGAGTTCTGCCGCGAACTCGCGGACTCTGCCGCCATCGCCGTCACCGCGAGCACCGGGCCCGCCGCGCCGCCCGACCGGGACGGCGACTTCGCCGACTGCCGTGTCGATGGCGAGCTCCGCCGCTACTCGCTGGCCCACGCGCACGCGGTGTTGCGGCAGGCTCCGCCCGGCTGCGTCGAGTTCATCAGACTCGGTAAGGTGCCCACGGCCAAACACGGCCTGGCGGTGCATGATGCGTTCTTCACCGACCTCGGCGCGGTGGACAACGGGGCATGGCTGCGACGCGGTCTGGTCGAGGCGTCGGGCACCGTGCTCGCGCTCCTGGCGGCCGACGACGTCGATGACGCGGCCGCGACTCTGACGGAACTCACCGATCGACCCGCGCGAACCCTGGCCACCGAGCCCGAGGCGGCGGCGTGGGGTGCCCGCAGCACACCGGGCCTGCCTCCCGACACGATGGTCTGCGATATCGGCGGCGGCACAATCGATCTCATCGGATCATCGCGCTCGGTCGTGGCCGCGGGCGCGGGTGAGGCCGTCACCGTGGCGGTCGCTCACGTGCTGGGCGTGCCCCGTGCGCTGGCCGAGCAGGTCAAGAGGTCCCCGGCCGTGCGCGTGGAGGGTCCCCACGTCGCGCACGAGGAAGACGGGCGGCGCGTGTTCCTGGACGCGCCGGCCCAGTCCGATGCGATCGGTCGATTGTGCACGAGGGGACCGGCCGGCCTGGTTCCCTTCTCGAGCCGCCTTGCCGCCGAAGAGTGGCGCAGTCTGCGGCTGGCCATCAAGCAGGAAACAGTGGCGGCCAACATCGCCCGAGCCCTCCGTGGGTTCGACCGCCCACCCTCGGTGCTGGTGTTGGCCGGGGGAGGTGCGCTCGACGACGAGCTGATGCGCTCTGTCTCCGAGGCGTTGCGGAGCGTGCCGGTCGTCGTCGGACGCGCGAACGTCCTCGGTGTGCACGGTCCGCGGTTCGCAGTGGCGGCCGGGCTGGTGGAGATGTACGCGGCGGGTCGCTAGCGTCCCAGTTCGGCCAGCTTGGGCACCGCGGGGGACATGGCGTCGATCCAGGAAGCCGGTGCGCCCGTGGTCGGTGTGATGATCGCGGTGTCGATGCCGAGCTCGGCGTAGTCGGCCATATGAGTGACGAACTCGTCGAGAGTGTCGGGTTCCGGGCGAGGGTTGTTGGCCAGGATGGTCTTTCGGATGGTGTCGTAGTCTCGGCCGAGGTCGTCGCAGTGCCGGCGCAGCACGTCGAGCTTGTGGGCGACATCGTCGGGGGAGCTTCCGAATAGATTGCAGGCATCGCCGTACTGGGCCACCAGTCGCAGCGTCTTGCGTTCGCCACCGCCGCCGATCGACACCTTGGGGCGGTTGATCGGTTGTGGGGAGCACAGGGTCTCGGCGAGTTGGTAGTGCGTGCCCTCGAACGGCCCGTTGTCGGCCGGATCCCACATCTGATTGCAGATCTGCAGGCTCTCTTCGAGGCGTTCGAAGCGTTCGGCCAGCGCGGGATACGGCACCCCGAGGCCGCGGTGCTCGCGTTCGAACCACGCGGCGCCGATACCGAGCACCGCGCGACCGCCGGAGAGGATGTCGAGGGTCGTGACGATCTTGGCGAGCAGACCCGGGTGGCGGTAGGTGACGCCGGTGACGAGCAGTCCGAGGTCGACCGACGTGGTGTGCGCGGCCAGGTAGCCCAGCGAGGTGTAGCCCTCGAGCATGTTGGCCTCGGCGGGCAGGCCGGTGGGTTCGATCTGGAAGAAGTGATCCATGAAGGACAGCCACGTCGCGCCGGCTGCCTCAGCGGCCTTGCCGACGGCGGCGAGCTCGCCGGCGATCGCGGTGGGGCCGCCGTCGATGTCGAAGACGGGAATGTGAAATCCGAGATCCATGCCCGCTGCAATGCGTCAGCTCCCGCGCACATTCCTCGTGGCGGAGAAAAGGCCGTCGAGCGCTTGTGCGACGTGATCCTGCCACTGTCCGGGTTCGATGCGGTGCACCGCGGTCTCCCCCTGGAAAGCGCTGGAGATGACGACGTCCGGGCTCAGCGTTGCCAGCAGGCGCAGGCTCTCGGCCAGCGTGTGCCGGTCGCTCATCCCCTCGAGGTAGCCGGCCCACCAGTCGCCGCGCGGGGTGCGGATGACGGTGTCCCCGGTGAACAGGTAGCGACCCTCGGCGCCCGGGACGAGGTAGCAGGTGCTGCCCGGGGTGTGGCCGGGGGTGGGGATGACCTCGACCCCGTTGGTGTCGATGTGACGGCTGCCGAGTGGGACGTCGACGCGGTGGAGCTTGGCGATGTCGTCGAGCTCGGCCAGCGGCGCGTGAAGAGTTGAACCGAACTGTCGGGCAACGGCTTTCAGCATGGGTCCGGCTTCGTCGCGGTGCGACAGGTAGTGATGGGTGACGCCGCCGAGGTCGGACAGTTCGTCGAACTCGGCGTCCGTGGCCGGCGAGTAGAACAGGGCCTGGGCGGGGGTCCACAGGTAGGCGTGGGTGGTCAGCCCGGGAAAGGGGTTGTCGGGTCGGGTTTCCCAGATGTCTTTCAGTACTTGTCTCATTACGCCAGCCTGCAACCTCAACAATTGTTCAGGTCAAGGAGTGGTTATCCCCAATCGCGGATTCATCCACAGGGACGGCCCTGGTGCCGGTCAGGCGGCTTCTCGGCGGCCGCGGCGAAAGTAGACTCGCTCATATGTTCGATGGTTCGCTCCCCGGTCCGCCCGCGCTGGCGCAGGCCTCGAACCGTGAGCTGATCGACGCGATCGCCGGCTGGTCGAGTGCCGCGGCAGCCGCCGAAGCCCGCAAGTTCGCCGCCCTGGCCGAATGGCAGGGCCGCACCGGTGCCGCGGACCCGCAACGCCGGCGGTGGGCCTGCGACCCGGTCGATGACGCAGCTGCGCAGGTGGCGTGCGCCTTGGGCGTCTCCCACGGCCGGGCGCTCACCCTGATGGACACCGGGGTTCTGCTGCGCGACAAGCTGCCCCGCCTCAACAGCCGGTTCCTTTCCGGCCAGGTGAGCGAGCGGGTGGTGGCCCGCATCGTCTGGCTGTGCGGGCTGGTCGTCGACGATCAGGTGTGGGCCGGGCTGGACGAACAGTTCGCTGAGGCCGCTGCCTCGTGGGGCGTGCTGTCCGGTGACAAACTCGATGCCGCGATCACGGTGTGGCTGCACACCCTGGATCCCGATGCGGTCCGCCGTGCACGCGATCAGCACCGCGACCGGGACTTCCGCGTCGGGCGCCGTGACGACGCAACCGGCACCACCAGCGTGTTCGGCCGCGTCAACTCCATTGATGCGGCCATCGCCGCCCGGCGGCTCAAGGCCATGGTCAACAGTGTGTGCCCCGACGACCCGAGAACCCTGGCCCAAAAACGCGCCGACGCGTTCGGCGCCGTGTTCGCAGGGGCATTTCACTTGAGTTGCCAGTGCGGCAGGCCCGAATGCCTGGCCGCCACTGTTCCCGACGCCCGCGCCACCAGCGTCGTCGTTCACGTCGTCGCCGACCAGGCGTCCCTCGACGCCGACCCTGACGCCGAACCCGAACTAGAGATCGACGTCCCGCCCAGAACCCGGTCGGATGCCGCTCCTGCGCCGCAGCCCGCAGCCGACCCCGGAACGAGCTCCGAGCCTCCGGACAGCCCTGATCCTGACCTCGCCCCTGGTCCCGAGCCCACGGACACCCCCGAACCGGCACCCACCTCGGTCAATGCGCCCCTGCACCTTGCCCGTCCGGCGGTGATCCTCGGCTTGCGCGGGGCCGTGCTGCCCGTGGCTCTGCTGGCCGAGGTCATCGCGCGCGGCGCCAGAGTTCGTACGGTGGCCGACCCCCGCGATCTCCCTGTCAACCCGGGCTATCGGCCGACCACAGCTCAGGACGAGTTCGTCCGCTGCCGCGACCTGACCTGCCGTGTCCCAGGTTGCGACCGGCCCGCGATGGACATCGACCTCGACCACAGCGACCCCTGGCCCGCCGGGCCGACCCACCCGGACAACCTCAACGGCAAATGCCGTCTGCACCATCTGCTCAAGACCTTCTGGGACGGCTGACGCGAACAGCAATGTCCCGACGGCACGTTGACGATCACCGCCCCCACCGGGCACGTCTACACCACAAAGCCGTTCTCGGCGTTGCTGTTTCCGTCCTGGATCACCACCGGCCGTAGGGACGCGGCACCGCCCCCGCCAGCGCCGACCGCACCGCCCCCGAGCCCGGGGCGGGGACTGATGATGCCGCTACGCCGGCGGACCCGCGCGCAGAACCGCGCGGCGTACATCGTCCGTGCTCGCACGCACAACGCCGTTGCGCGGGAGCTCGACCGCGCCGCTGCGGAGAAAGCCGCGCAAGAGCGCCGCGCCCAGCGCGATGCCATTCCCCACAACCCGCGGGATCCCGGATGGCACGCCCGCCAGGAGGCTGTCGACGCCATCCAGAGCTCCATGAATCGTTCAATCGTGTATGGCCGCAGCGACGATCCGCCCCCGTTCTGACGGGCTACTGGCGGGCCATCGCCACCCTCAGCGCCTCCTGTGGCGACACGAGGTGGTTGTCCGCGACCGCGGCGTCGGCGATGGCAAGCTGGACACCCTTCACCCGCCCGGTGAACCGGGTGGCGCCTGCGCGGTAGTCGGGCGACACCGCCGATCCGGAGTCGAGGCCGACGTCGCACCCGTCGTCGGCGGAGAAGATGATCGGCAGCGTGGCCTCGACCTCGCCGCTGCCCACCTGCTGTCCGTCCACGTACAGCGTGACCGTCCCGCCGCCGCCCGGGGTATCGCCGCCGTGGTAGTCGAACTCCATCCGGACCTGATGATCACCCGCGGGCAGGGGATCTGCCGATACCGCATAGAAATGCCTGATGCCGCCGAGGTTGTAGCAGTACTTCAGCTTCCCTTCGTGGGCATACAGACTCCACCCGCCGATGTTCGCGCCTTGCGCGATGATGACGCCCTGGACCCCGGACTCCGGCACCACGATCTCGGCGGTCACCGAGTGCGACCTGTTCTTCATGTTGAGCACACTGTGCTCGGACAGGTGCCCCATGCCGCCGAACAAGACCTGGGTGTTGCCACGGACCAGGACCGGCCGCCCCGCCACGTCGGGATTCATCCGCCGCGCCAGGTCGTCGTCGAGGGGTAGCACGTTGTAGCGGGTCGCCTCGATGAGCCACAACCGCTGCAGCTCGTGCAGCTTGTCGGGCATCTCCCGGGCGAGGTCGCGGGCCTGGCTCCAGTCGGTGGTCGTGTCGTAGAGCTCCCAGACGTCGTCGTCGAACGACGGAACGTCCTCGCCGATCAGCAACCACGGGGTCTTGTGTCGCGTCACCGCAGTCCAACCCTTGTGGTAGATCCCACGATTGCCGAACATCTCGAAGTACTGCGTCTCGTGGCGGTCCGGGGCCGTGGCGTCGTTGAACGAGTACAGCATGCTGGTCCCCTCGATGGGGGACTGCTGCACACCGTTGACGAACAGCGGCTCCGGCAGACCGGCGGCCTCCAGCAAGGTCGGCGCCACATCGATGACATGGTGGAACTGCCAGCGCATCTCGCCGCCGGACTCGATCCCCGCCGGCCAGTGCACGACCGTGCCGTTGCGGGTGCCACCCCAGTGCGACGCCACCTGCTTGGTCCACTGATAGGGCGTGTCCATGGCATGCGCCCAGCCGACGGCATAGTGGTTGTAGGAGTCGGGCCCGCCGAAGTCCTCGAGGTGCTCGGCGAGGAACTCCGGGGTTTCGAGGGCGGCCATCCCGTTGAAGTTGAGCATCTCGTTGTACGTGCCGTTGATCGTGCCCTCGGCGGACGCGCCGTTGTCGCCGACGATGTAGTAGATCAAGGTGTCGTCGAGCACACCGAGCTGCTGCAGGCTCTCGACGAGGCGACCGACGTGGTGATCGGTGTACTCCAGGAAACCGGCGTACACCTCCATCTGCCGACGCAGCACGGGCTTGAGATCCTCCGGCATCTCGTCCCAGGCCGGAATCTCGGCGTGACGTGGTGTCAGCTCACACTCCTGCGGTATGACACCGAGCTCCTTCTGACGGGCGAAGGTTCGCTCCCGCAACGCGTCCCAGCCGTCGTCGAACTCGCCGCGGTATCTGTCCGCCCACTCCGTGGGGACGTGATGCGGGGCGTGGGTGGCGCCGGGCGCGAAGTAGACGAAGAACGGTCGGTCCGGAGCCAAGGCCTTCTGCCGGCCGATCCAGCCGATCGCCTTGTCGGTCATGTCCTCCATGAAGTGGTAGCCCGGGGTCTGGTCCACCTCGACCGGGTTGGTGCCCTCGAACAGCGTGGGATACCACTGGTTGGCTTCACCGCCGACGAATCCGTAGAAGTACTCGAAGCCGCCGCCGCCGGTCGGCCAGGCGTCGAACGGTCCCACCGGGCTGGTCTCCCACACCGGCACCTCATGGCACTTGCCGAACTGGGCGGTGTTGTAGCCGTTGAGCTTCAGCGTGCGGGCGATCGGCGACATGGTGTTGGGCAGGATGGAGTTGTATCCCGGTGCACCGGTGGCGATCTCGGTGATGCCGCCCATGCCGACCGAATGGTGGTTGCGGCCCGTGAGCAGCGCCTGCCGGGTCGGCGAGCACAGCGCCGTGGTGTGGAAACGGTTGTAGCGCAGGCCGTCGTCGGCCAGCCGCTCCGCGGTCGGCGTGCGACAGGGACCGCCGAACGCGCTGGACGCGCCGAACCCGACGTCGTCGAGCAGCACGACGAGGACGTTGGGGGCGCCGTCCGGCGGCAACACCGGCTGGATCGGCGGATAACTGGTATCGGGGTCCTTGGCGTCGAAGGTGATCAGTCCCTGGCGTGGCTCAGCCGGGATCGGAAGATGCGTCCGCTGCATGTCGAGGTCCTCGCTTCGTGTCGCGGCCGGAACAGTTGATCTTGACCAACGCCGACCCTAGAGCGAAGGAGCGTCGGATGCACCCAGTCCCGGCACGATGTCATCAAGCCGGAACGTCACCGGGTGGTCGAGCTGCTCGTAGGTGCACGAGCGCGGTTCGCGGTCCGGACGCCAGCGGTTGAACTGGGCGGTGTGGCGGAACCGCTCGCCTTCCATGTGGTCGTAGCGCACCTCGACTACCAGCTCGGGGCGCAGCGGGACGAACGACAGATCCTTGCCGGCGTTCCACCGTGAGCCGCCGCCGTAACGGCGCACGATCTCCGGGTCCATCTGCGCAGCCCAATTCCAGGGATGTTCGTCGAAGGTCGTGACCAGTGGCTGCAGTTCGGCGAACAACGCTCGCCGACGCGCCATCGGGAACGCGCCGATCACCCCGACCGAGGCGAGTGCCCCGTCCTCGCGGTAGAGCCCGAGCAGCAGCGAGCCGACCGCATCGGCGCCCGACTTGTGCAGCCGGTACCCCGCGACCACACAATCGGCGGTTCGGGCGTGCTTGATCTTGAACATCACCCGCTTGTCGGGCACGTATCGGCCGTCGAGCGGCTTGGCGATGATGCCGTCGAGCCCGGCACCCTCGAACTCGTCGAACCAGCGGTTCGCGACGTGCAGATCGGTGGTCGCCGGTGTCACGTGGATGACCGGACCGCATCCTGAGAGCGCGTCGACCAGCGCGGCGCGGCGCTCGGCGAACGGACGCGGGGTGTAGTCGACGTCACCGAGCGCCAGCAGGTCGAACGCAATGAACGACGCGGGGGTCTGCCCGGCCAGCATCCGCACCCGCGACGCGGCAGGATGCAGCCGCAACTGCAACGCCTCGAAGTCCAGCGCGTTGCCAGTGGCGATCACGATCTCGCCGTCGACCACGCAGCGGTCGGGCAATTCGGCGCGGGCGGCGTCGGCCAGTTCGGGAAAGTAGCGCGTCATGGGTCGTTCGTTGCGGCTGCCGAACTCGACCTCGTCGCCGTCGCGGAACAGGATCGAGCGGAATCCGTCCCACTTCGGCTCGTAGGACGCGTCCGGTGGGATCGTGCCGACCGACTTGGCCAGCATCGGGGACACGGGCGGCATGACGGGCAACTGCACGACGACCCCCCGATGATTTGGTCCGGACACCCGAGTCTGTCAGAGCGTGGACGTAAGAATGGGGGGTGTGGACCTCCCCGTGCAGCCCCCACTGGAGCCGATGCTCGCCAAAGCTCAGGCCACGGTGCCGGCCGACGAGGGCGTCTGGTCCTACGAACCCAAGTGGGACGGGTTTCGGGCGCTGGCCTTCCGGGACGGCCACGATGTGGTGCTGCTGTCGCGCAGCGGCAAGGACCTGGGCCGCTACTTCCCCGAGGTCATCGATGCGGTCCGCGACGAGCTCGCGCCGCGCTGCGTACTGGACGGTGAGATCGTCGTGCCCAAGAAGATCGCCGGCCGGACACGGCTGGACTGGGAGTCGCTGAGCCAGCGCATCCACCCCGCCGAGTCGCGGATCTCGATGTTGGCCGAACAGACCCCGGCACACTTCATCGGTTTCGA
>Ga0208330_1000160_pt1 | contig 41005 bp, 33 predicted proteins | sample DeeseametaMP1896_FD_184180 | JGI IMG/M metagenome (GOLD analysis project Ga0208330, IMG submission 184180) | Marine microbial communities from the Deep Pacific Ocean - MP1896 (SPAdes) | ecosystem: Environmental > Aquatic > Marine > Oceanic | place: East of Hawaii, North Pacific Ocean | collected... | reverse complement strand
GTTGATCAGGATGTTCGCGGCGACCTTGCGCAGCCGGCGCCACTTGAAGGTCCGGACCTCGATCCACAGCTGGGAGGCCACGAGCTCGTCGATCCGCTCGACGGCCGACCAGGAGCCGGCCGCGACGGGCTGGCTGTCGCGGAAGACCTCGCGGGGAGGGAGGGTGCTCAGCCAGCCGGCGAGCCGGCACGCGCCGGGCAGCAGGCACTTGGCGAGCGCGGCCGCGGCAGCGATGTCGTCACCGCCATCGGGAGCCGCCAGCATGGCCAGCGCCAGGAGGACCTCGTCAGAGGCTGCGCTGTCCACCGAGGGCAGCCAGGCCCGGAGGTCGTCGAACTCCTCGATGACTCCAAGCCGCGGATCAGCGGCCACCCAAGCTGGCCACTTCTGGCGGGCCTGGTCGAGCAGTTCGCTGTTGTCGTCGAGGCCGAGCTGGTCACCCACACTCATCGCACTCGCTCCTTTCGTCCGTGGCTATGCACGGCAGAAAGGTCGCGAGCGGGCGTCCCCGCATCCGTCCCCCCAAACCCCAGATTTGGAGGGGGGACGCAGAGGGGGACGCGCGTTTCCGCAGGTCAGAGGGCGTCCCCCCGAAAGTTGCAGAAACTTCTTGACCAGGGTGACGCGGGCCTATTTGTGCGCGGTTGTGGAGCTGCAAGCCAGAGCGAGGCGATCGACCTGCCGCGCCAAGAACACTGAACTGGTAGAGATTGGGTTAGCCGATGGCACGCAGCGACGCTGACTCTTCGGCGGCCGGTTCTCGTGCTCCCGACCTGCCAGATGATCTACCTTCTGAGTCAGTTGAGGAGGTGTCGGCGGTGCCGAGACGAGGAGACAGCCTGGAGACCAGGTGGACCCGCTGGCCACACACCAAGGCCAAGCACGACCTGCTGGTTCGCTACCTAGGGGCGTGGTTCCCGATCATGGGCCGGTCGGTGCGCAAGGCGATCGTGCTCGATGCGTTCGCCGGCCCCGGCAGGTACGACCACGGTGAGGAGGGGTCGCCGATCCTGGTGCTCAACGCGCTGCTCGAGCACAAGGACTTCGCCAACTGGTCAAATTGCGAGTTCGTGCTGCTGTTCAACGAGCTCGACCCCGAGCGGTTCGAGTCGCTGGAGGATGTGCTCGGCGAGCTGCGTACGGCCAACGACCCGTGGCCGGCCAACGTCCGCCTGCTCGACCCGCAGAACCAGTCCTTCGACGAGCTCGGCCGCCAGATGCTCGACAGCCTCAAGGGCAACAACATGGCGCCGACGTTCGCGTTCATCGACCCGTTCGGGTACAAGGGGCTGCCGCTGGACCTGGTCGCCGAACTCGTCAGCTTCCCGATGTGCGAGCTGTTCATCTACTTCGACTTCAACTCGGTCAACCGGTTCGCCACGGCGAACGTCGTCGACAAGCACTTCGACCGGCTCTTCGGCACCGACGAGTACCGCAACGCTCCGCCGGCCGGCGACCCGGCACGGCAGCAGTTCCTCCACGACCTCTACGAGCGGCAGCTCAAGCAGGCCGCCAACTTCGCCCACGTCCGCAGCTTCGCGATGGTCAAGGACACCGGGCACATCGGGAACTACATGTTCTTCTGCACCCGCAACCGGCGGGCCTTCGACCTGATGAAGGGCGCGATGTGGAAGATCGATCCGTCAGGGGAGTACCGGTTCGAGGACAGCCTCGCCGGCCAGGACGTGCTCTTCGAGGACGAGAACGCCACCGGCCCGCTGCGCGACCACCTGCTCGAGAACTACGCCGGCAAGACCGTCCCGATCCAACAGCTCGTCGACCACGTCATCGACGAGACGCCCTTCCACAGCGGCCAGGTTCGGCGCCAGACCCTCGCGCCCATGCAGCGAGAGGGGCTCATCAGCGCGACGGGGCAGCAGCGGAAGTGCACCTACCCCGAGGGCGTCTCGGTGGTGTTCCCCGCCTAGATGCTGGCCAGCTGCGGCATCGCGTCCCAGGTACGGCCCTCGAGCTCGCGGCCGTTGGCCTTCGGCGTGCGGCCACCCCACTGCTTGAAGAAGAACGCAACACCAGCCTCCATGCACTGGTCGCGGATGTCGAGCACCCAGTCGGGATCCATCGGCCGTGCCCGCGGACCGGACTCCCCGCCCACGATGCACCAGTCAATCCCCTCGAGGTCCATCGCCGGCAGCGCGGTGATCAGCGGCTCACACGACAAGAACTTCACCGCGGCCGGCGTCGCACGGAGGTGGTCGATCCGGTCGACGGCGTCGAACGACTCGACCGAGACCCCCATCCACACGTTGTCCGGCCAGGTGAGCTTGTCGGCGAGCTTCGCGAGGCGCGAGGCGCGCTTGGTGAGCACCTGGTAGGTGTGCTGCGGCGTCTCCGCCATCACGTCGAAGACGTCGCGAACGAAGCTGATCGGCACCTTCGCGTGGAACAGGTCGCTCATCGAGTTCACAAATACGACCTTCGGCGACCGCCACTTCCGCGGCTGTTCAAGGGCGGCCGGATGGACCGTAACTCCGAAACCGGGCCCGGAGGTGCGCGGGTCGCCGTCGTTCTGGTACTTGGCGACGCCCATCGCCTTGAGGCGCTTGGCAAGGGCCAGTGCGTAACAGTTGTCGCAGCCCGCGGCAACGCGGTCACAGCCGGTGATGGGGTTCCAGGTGACTTCGGTCCACTCGATCGAACTATTAGTCGCCACGGTTCGCTCCTCAGAAAGGCGGCTCATCGTCACAGTAGTGGGACCCACCGACCATGTCGGGGAGGCCGAGCACTTGGGCCCGGCTCCGCGAAGGCGCTCGGCGACGCCGCGCACTCTGTATGGCCGCCTGGCAGATGCCGGGCTCTTGCGACGTCGTGCGCGCGAGGGGTCACCTGAGGGTGCGCGCTACGTCAGCGCCCCGCCTCCTCCTCCGTGCCTGCCGCGACAGCCGCAGGCGTACGACTAATCGAGCGGCGCAAGTCGGACGGTTTTTCCGTACGGTTCGCGACCCTGCTGGCCTACCGTCGAGACCATGACCGAGAACGCCACCGATCACTTGCCCGACGACCACCTCGAGGTCCGCGACCTGTCGTACGACTTCACGCGGACGCGCCAAATGTACGACCTGTTCAAGCAGTCTCTTTTCGATCCCGGCTTTGACTCTCCCGGCGACGCGCCGACGCCGGATCGCCTCGAGCTCTACATGAAGAGCCGTGCGCGCGGCGCCGGCTACGTGGCGGACTTCGTCTACACGTCGCGAGACCTCCCGGTCCGGGTCTACGGGATCCTGGTCAACCGCGGCCGCGGCCTGGAGATTGCTGAACTCGAGCTCTTCAAACTGACCTGGCGATACGAGGACGGCGGCGACGAAGACCGCGCCGCAACCGACCACGATCCCGGCGCAGAGCCGGGCCAGCTCATCACGAGCGATCTCCTTCGCCGCATCCCTCTCGGCAAGATCGTCGCTCGCGCTCAGGCGACTCTCGCCCAAGACGACTGGCGTAGCGAGGGCGTCACCCAGCTCGGCCTCGACGGCCAGCGAGACATCTCGGCCGATGACCTCCTGCCCGAGGAACTCAGCGCATTGGAGACTGCGACGAGCTCCGCGGCAGGCAAGCGCCGCGGCCGACCAGCGCTACCGGACACGCTGCTCGAGGACGTAGCGCGCGCGTACCTCCAGGAAGCCGCCACCGGGCCGGGGCTAACGGGTCGGCTCGCCGCGAAGTTCGGGCGCCCCGAGCCGACCGTGCGGGACTGGATCGGCACCGCACGACGGCGCGGCTTCCTCCCGCCGGGACAGCCAGGTCGGCGCGGCGCTGGCCCGGGTCCCCGCCTCGTCGACCGCCAGGAGGGCGGCACCCAGGTCACGTGACGGGGCCAGCTGGCACCCCGAAGGCGAGCGTCTAGGTCCGCGCGATTCCTATTCATCGGCGCAGGCGAGCCACCCCATGCTCTACTTCTCGCGAGCCCCAGGTGACCCGAGACGCCTGGGGCTCTTTCACGTCCAGCAGCGGCAGCGCGAGCAGCTCAGCTCGGCGGGGCCCGGTGCCTCCGGGCGCGCTCGCGCAGCGAACGACACAGGTCCCCTTCCTGCTGTGAGGACGGGGACCTGTGTCGGTGGTCGGTCGGCTAGTACAGGGTCACTGGGTCAGCACCTGGGCCTCCCCGATGCGGATCGGGAGGGGCTCGGTGGCCAGGTCGAACTCGATGGTTCCGGACTGCCCGCCACCGGTCCACTCGACCACCCAGTGACTGGCCGCGGTGACCTGGTACGCACCCTCGGGCTGGTCGGTCGACATCTTCGCGTAGCGGTGCCCGCAGGTCGGGGAGTCCTGCTTGCCGTAGTGATCGGCGTACGGCGTCCCCTTGCCGGTGCAGGTCACCTTGGTGCCGTCACCCATGTTCCACACGATGCTGGAGACGCTGGCGGTGGCGCTGACCCAGACCGGCCCTTCGCTGGCGGACGCGGTGATCGGTCCGAACGTGTCATCGGTCGGGCTGTCGACCCACATCCACACCGGCAGACCAACGATTCCCACCCGGTTGGGGCCGGGCTCGGGAACGATGCCGATCCTGATCGGATCCAGGTCCATCGACGCGATCGCGCGGTTGGCGAGAACCACCGGATCGATCGTGACCGTGCCGTTCTGGATCCAGACCGGATCCCATGAGGAGCCTGGGGGCGGCCAGTAGCAGATGTGCCACGCACCGTCCTCGTTGGTCTGTCCAGGGGGCGGCAGTGGGCCCTCCCCGCCCGGATCCCAGACGTCGCCGACCCAGCACTGATGGCTGCTGCTCCATACCGACCCGCCCGGGCCAGTGCACGGGATCTCTGTACCGTCCGAGGTCGAGCAAGTCGACGAGCCACCGGTGTCACCGCCGCCGCCGCCGTCGTTGCCGCCATCCTCGTCGTCACAGACAACTTCGCCGGTCACCGGGTCTGCTGTGCAGTCAGCGCTCGCGGCGGAGGCGGTGACGAACACGATGACGAGCGACCCGGTCAACGCCACCATGAGAGCAATAAGTCTCCTCAGCATGGTTGGTCCCAAAGCAGGTCCGAGTCGGAGACCTTCCACGCACCCTTGTCCTTGACGAGCGTGTACTCAACCGGGGCGGGGTTGCGGAGCGGGTTTCCGTTGGGGTCGGTGAAGTCCGGTTGCCGGATCGCCCCGTCGTTCTTCCAGGTGACCTTGGTGCGGTCCTCGCAGTCGATGATCAGAATCGAGGTCCCGCGATTCCGCGGCTCGTCGAACGTGTGTGCGTAATCCCCGGTCACCGTGACGTTTTCATTCATCATGCTCGCGACGGTGTGCTGCAACTGCACAAACTCGTCACCGGTCGCGACCGGATTGAGCGTCTTGAAGTTGATATCCCGCTTCCGGTAAGCGAGGTCGCGTACCTCGAGGTACATCGCCAGCTGGGCCGCCGCTTTCTCCTCGGGAGTCTGCGGCGTCGGCGCAGTGCTCGTCGGGCTCGAGCTCGGCGTAGCGGTCGGCGTGTCCTCGGCCTCGGGGTCGGTGCCGTCGTCCGAGCAGCCCGTGAGGGTGAGGGCGAGGGCGAGGGCCACTCCCCCGAGTGCGGAGTGGTGCTTCCTCATGCGGTGTCTCCTCCTGTGTTGGGCGGCGCCATGACTGATCGCTGGCTGACGTCGGTGGCGATGTGCTCGAGGTGTTCTTCGGCGGCGTCGACGAGCTCGGCCAGCGAGCCGTTGTCGGCGGGGTCGATGCCGAATCGCTTGTCAGCGTCGCAGAGGGTGCGGATGGTGTCGCGGACGAAGACGGCTCTAGTGACGCGTCGGGCGTCGAGGTCAGTGCGGTCGCCGCCGGCCGCGACGTAGCGGCCGGTGAGCTCCTGGTTGAACGTGGTCATGTGCTGGTGCTCCCTTCCCCGAGTCAGCTCGCGAGCCAGCCGTGAGTACTGATGATGGTCTTCGTTCGCTCCGAAAGTTCCATGGGGGCCTCGCCGTCGTCGGACCGGTTGCAGATCTCCTCGCGGAGGATCCGGTCGGCCTCGAGTTGGTCGCCCTCGGCCTTCATGACGTGGGCCAGGCACAAGCGGGTGCTCTCGCCGTCAGGGTCGGCCCGGTTGGCGACATAGGCGGCGGAGCGGGCCTTGACCAGGTCGCCTGCAGCGAGAGCCTCGGTGACGACGATGAGGGCGACGTCGGCGATCCAGCCAGAAGCCATGAGGTCGACGCGGTCGGGCTCGTTGACGAGCCAAGACCATCCCTCTTCACGCAGCTGGCTGAACGGCTTCGCCTCGCCGACCAGCTCGAGCGCGGTGCAGAGGTCGGCGACGCCTTCCGCGCCGCCCCGGGCCTGCCCGCGCTTGCGCAGTCGGAGGAAGAGGTGGAGGTCGACCAGGAGGCCGTCATCGACCTCGTAGACGTTGACGCCGCGGAGCTTGGTGGCAGGGGCCTTGTCGGCGTGGGGCAGGTGGGGCTCTCCAGTGGTGGGGTTGGTGCCCAGCCATTCGCGGACGGTGTTGGTGTAGTCGCGCACCTTGCCGGGGGTGATCCCGAATGCTTCGCCGATCTCCTCGCGGGTGGCTCCGTGTTTGCGGTGTAGGGCCAGGTACGCGAGGAGCTCGGTGAAGTAGGGCTTGCGCTTGGCCAGGGCCTTGCCGTGGGTGCGCGCGGTGACCGGACCGAGCAGGCTGAGCCGTGGACGGTCGCAGTCGGTCGAGAACCAGTCGGCGATGTCCTGGTCGAGAGTGGGGTCGCTCTGCTCGACCTCGGCTCGGACGTGCTCGGGCACCTTCGGCGCCAGCGTCTCGAGGTCCTCCTGCACGATCGCGCTCTGACGGATGTAGTCCTCGTCGTCGCCCTCCAGGAGGGAGGACAGCGGCTCGTCGACGGTGTCCGCGGGGGTGTTGCGCGGCAGGGTGTACTCGCGGCGCAGTGCCCCGGACTGGTCGGTGTAGGCCTCCCAGCCGTCGGTGACGGTCTCGTCGACCGGCACGGGGACGTCCTCGGCGACCTCGCTCTGTGCGTAGACCAGGGCGCAGCCGCGGGCTTCGTCGCTGGTGAGGCCGACGGCGATGAGGTTGAGGCCGGCGTGCTCGAGGACGACGCGGCCGGTGTTCGTCATGTGCAGGACGGCGCCCGGTGTGTTGGGGCGTTCGCCGGCCACGACGATGGAGGTGGCGGACTGCCCGACGTGGTTGGTGACCAGCTGCAGCAGCTGCTCAAGGTCCTCGGGGTCTCCGGCGGCCGCGTCGAGCAACAGCGTCCGGGCGGGCCAGGTGTCGTCGTCGACGCTGCCGGTGCGCGCCGTGGACACGTCGGTGTCGTGTCGCTTCGCCCGGTCGACCGTGGTGACGGCGGCCGCGAGGGCTTCCGCGGTCGCGGGTGACCCGGCTGCTCCGGTCGGGTAGTAGCTGATCCGCTCGTCCATGGCGACGGCTTCCTCAGCCACGCCGATGCAGTCGACCTGGACGCGGCGCGACCACGGGTTGACGGCGAGCTGCGCGGCGAGGTGGCGGGCGAAGTCCCGGCCGTAGGTCGGGTCGCCGCTAATGGTGAGTGTGGACAGCTCCTCGCAGTTGAGCAGCCACGTCTCCCCTGTGTCGCTCATGCCGATGGTGGCCAGGAGCGGGTAGGGCGGCTCGACGTTGCCGGTGTCGGGGCCGAGCTCGTCGACGACGGTGTCCGTGCTGACGTGCCAGTGGGTCTGGTCCGGACTGCCCACCCAGGGCGCCGGGACTGCGGCCGGCGCGCTCAGGTGCAGGGTCAACTTGCCGTGCCCGAGCTCCACGGCAGCGAGCGGCGGCATCGTGGTGCCCTGCGCGCCGATGGCGGCCGCGAGGCGGCGCAGCGCCTCGTCCGCGAACTCCACGGTCGCCGCGGCCGCGGCACCGGTGGCGTTCAGGGTCATCTCGACCGGCGCGAGCTCCGGAGGCGGCGCGGCGATCGCGCGGCCGGGCGTCCGGGTCCGGTAGCCGGCGCGGCGGCGGGACCGCAGGGCCATGAGCAGCGCCCCGGACAGCAGGACGCCCCCGCCGGTCAGACCGGCGAGGACCCACGGCGCGTCGAGGATCGAGTCGTCAGCGTCGTCGACCTGGTCGACGTCGGCGGCCGGCGCCGCCGGCTCCTCGGCTTGGGGCGGCGCGTCGGGCACGGCCGTCTCGGGTACCTCGGGCACCTCAGGCTCGTGGGCGACCGGCGGCTCCTCCTCGGCCGGCGGGTCGACGGGCCGCTGGTCCTTGGGGCTGGCGGGCGTCTCGGGCTCGACGTCGCGCGGCTGCTGGAGCCGGGTGTCGTCGTGACTACCCCCCTGCTCGGCGCCGGGGATGTTGAGCTTCCAGCCGACGTCGATGACGTCGGGGTCGGTCAGCTGGGCCCCGCCGGGCTGGGTGATGCCGGTGGAGGCCTGGTAGATCTCGGGCCAGCGGTCGGCGTCGCCGAGCTGCTCTTGGGCGATCTCGCTGAGGGTGTCGGTGGGCTGCACCGTGTAGTCGTGCGCCGGTGCCCCGCCGGTGAGCGCGGGCAGCTTGAGTACCCAACCGGGCTCGAGGAAGCTCGGCTGCGCGCCGAGGAGGTCGCGGTTGAGTTCGACGAGCTCCTTGTAGCGGGCACCGTCGCCGAAGTGGTCCTCGGCGATCGACCACAGGCTCTCCCCTGGCTTCACAGCGTGGTCGACGGTCTTGCGCTGGCGCTCCTGCTTCGTCTCGACCTTGACGTCCTGCTGGGCGGGTGCCTGGTCGGCGGCACCGGCGTTGACATGTCCCACCGTCACCGGCGCCGCGGCGGCCGTGGTGATCGTGGCTGGCTGGGCGGCGATGGGCGCGGCGATGAACAGCAGAGCGGCGAGGCCGATGAGGCCGCGTGCTGCGGCCTGCGGCCGGCCCAGGCCCGGCAGCTGGGGCGCCTGGACCTTGCGGAGCCGTGCGATGGTCTCCACGACCAGGCTCAGCGCCATGAAGGCCCACGCGACCCAGCCGATCACCTTGAACAGGCCGAGGACGAGGGTGCCGTCGTCGGGCGCCATGAGCGCGTTCTTGATGCCGTCCAGGATCGGGACGTGGTCCGGGATTGGGCTGGCACCGATCGCGAGGAATAGTGCGGGCAGCCCGAGGACGATGCCGAGTACGGCGACCGAGGCTGCGAGGCCGGTGAGCCGCTGGCCCAGGGTGGGATGGGTGGGCGTGGTCATCTCTCGATGCCTCCTTCGGCGCGGATGAGCCGCGCGGACGCCTCCCCGGTGACCTGCATCGTGTCCAGGCCGATGATCCCGAGGAACTTGCTGGTGTATGTGTCGGTGGTGGTGACGATCAGGGTGTCGCCGTCGACGACGCGGACGGTTCCCTCCACGCCGGCGGCGCGGAGATAGTCCGTCGCCGCCGTCTTGGCGGCGGTGAGGTCGACGCGGAGGTCCTCGCCGCGGACTGCGGTCGAGCCCTGAACCTCCTGGGCGCCGGTGCGGGCGGCCTGGGCGGCAGCGCTGCGGGCTTGCTGCTGGGTGTGGACCTTGCCGCCGAGGTCGACGGCCATCCCGACGAGGATGATCATCGCCAGTGCTGTGGTGGCGAACCAGACGCTGATGGAGCCGCGCTCATCACGCGAGCGCCGCGTCGTGAGACTGCGGATGCGGGCGGTCATCATCGGCGCTCCCGGTAGGCGTCGACGGGGCTGCTGGCGGTGGCGGTGATCGTCCGGGTGCCGGGCAGGCCGGGGATGCTCAGGTCCGCCACGTCGACCTTGCAGGTCACGGTGGCGGTGACCTGGGCGGTGGTTCCCAGCGGGGCGTTGAAGGCCGCAGCGTTGATCGTGATGTTGGTGGTCGTGCACTGCAGGCCCTGGTCGTGCAGGCTGCTGGTGGCTGCGGACTTGCCGGAGGTGATGGCCTCGCTCTGGGTCCGCTCGATGGAGGCCGCTCGTGCCGCCTCGTAGGCGGCTGCATCCACGGACTGCCTGGCGATCTCCACGCGGCCGCCGAGGATGATCATCGCCACGAACAGGCCGAAGGCCGGGACACCGATCGCGGCCTCGATGGCCACCGACCCGCGCTCGTCCCGGCGCCGGCGGCGTGCGCTGGTCCGCCTCGTCTGCCTGGTCATTCGGTGAGCCTCTCGACCGGGACGCTGGCGCTCTGGGTGACGGTCACGTGCCAGCCGGGGATGACGCTCATGGACTTGCCCGTGACGGTGATCGTTGCGGTGGTCGTGGTCCGTGATCCGGAGACGCTGGTGGAGGTCATCACGTCGGAGCCTCCGGCGTCGTGGAGGAACGTGTTCGCCGTGGCCACCCCGGCGTCGCGGGTGCCGGTCTCGCCGCCTGCCTCACGGGCGCCCTCCTGCGCGGCCGCGAGCGCTACCTGCTTCGCGTGGTAGTACAGGGCGCCTTGGAGGCCGAGGAACATCAGCAGGAACAGCGCGGGCATCAGGAAGACCATCTGGATGGTCACCGACCCGCGCTCGTCCCGGCTGCGGCGGTGGAGGCTGGCGAACATGGCGGCCTACTTGATCTTGGCGGACTCGCTGGTCACGAAGAACTTGATGGCCGCGACGACGATGCCGACTATGACGATCACGGCGCCGGCCCACAGGACCTGCTCGATCGTGACGGAGCCGCGCTCGTCGCGCTGCCTGGTGACGCGGTCCTCGAGGGAGGCGAGCGAGGTGAGCGCCGACATCTGGAGGGCGATGAAGAGCTTCAACATCGGGGTTCTTCCTTCCTGGTTGTTCGGTTTGCGGTCTGGGTGACCCTGATTCTTTGGGGTCGGTGTTAGGTCGGTCAGGTGGTGAAGCGGAGCAGGGAGGGGGTGACGAGGATCGCCATGAAGACGATGCCGAGCAGGCTGGCTGGGATGTACATGCGCTCGGAGGTGGCGTTGGCCTTGCCGACCTCGGCGCTGAGCATCGCCGACCGGAGTGCGGCGGCGCGGGCCCGGAGGTTGTTGTAGATCTGTGCTCCGTCCTGGCCGGACTGCTGCATGATGTCGGCGAGGTCATCGAGCTCGGGGACGGCGAGCTCGTCGGCGAGACCGTGCAGGGAGTCCCAGGGTGCGCGGGTCATGTAGCGGGCGCGGCGCAGCTCGCTCTCGATCCGCTTGAAGACCCACTTGTCGCCAACCTCGGCTGCCGAGCGCAGCGCCTGCTGGCCGCTGGATCCGTCGCGGACGCCGGTGGCCACCATGTCGATGTAGGCGCCCAGGGCGCGGCTGAACTCGATGCGGGCCTTCTTGGCGTCGTCGGCGGCGTTGTAATTGGGCATGAACCAGAACAGGGCTGCCAGGGCCAGCGAGCCGAGCGTCGGAATGGCGAACGGCAGCGGTAGGCCGATCAGAGTGAAGAAGGCGGCCAGCAGCGGCGGCATGATCAGGCCGAGCAGTGCCCAGACGACCTTCTCGCCGTAGAACCGGGTCTCGCTGATCTGCAGGATGGCCAGGTCTTTGCGAGGCGTGTGGGCCCAGGCGCCGCCGGGCAGGTTCTTCATCGCCCACAAGCCGATCCGATCGATCGCCGAGCCGGTTCCGGTGTCGACGTCGAGGCCGGGAGCGTTGCGGCGGGGCACGACGTGGTCAGGTGAGAGACGGTCCAGCGCGTCGACCAGGTCGGGGTCGGAGGGCGCGAGGCGCCATACGAGCAGGGCGAGGGCCAGTCCGATGAGGGTGCCGCCGGCGAGCGCGATCTGCAAGCCGGTCATGCGAGCGCTCCTTCCTTCTCGCCCGGTGCCGTGCGCTGGGCGGCGCGGTGGGCGTTGCGGGCCTGGAGGTCGAGGAACCGCGGGAGCGGCTTGGCGACAGCCATCCGGCGCATCCACAGCAGCGTGGCCACATAGGCCGAGAGCAGGACGGCGAGGATGACCTGGCCCAGCGGGGACCCGTAGGGCTCGATGTAGTCGCCGGTGAAGGCGAGCATGCCCAGCACACCGAGGGTGATCACGGTGACGGTGCGGGCGGTGGTGCGGGGCTTGGCCTGGTCGGCGGCGATCTGGCGGCGAGCGCGCACGTCGGAGGCGACGGTCTCAGCGAGGGCGTCCAAGGCCTTCGACAGTCCGGCCTGGCCGCGGCCGCTGGCGGCAAGGATCAGCTGGCTGGCGACGACGTCGCCGGTGGAGTCGTTGAGGTCCTCGGCGAAGGCGCGCAGCACGTCCTCGGTGCTGGCGGTGTTGTTCCACAACCGGGAGACCATCAGTCCGACCTCGCGCTCGATCGGCGACGGCGCGGACTGCAGGGACTTAATGAGCGCCGAGCGCAGGGACTGGCCGGCGGTCAGCTTGCCCGACAGGGACCGCGTCCACTCCTCGAGCGCCTCGAGCTTCTCGATGCTCGCGGCCGCCGGCGGGGGCGTCAGCAACAGCGGGATACCGACGATCCCGGCCGGGACGAGCACGATCGCGATCACCCAGCCGGTCACCAGCGCGACCAGGAGACCAGCCACGGCACCGCCGACCATCAGCATCCGGGTGCGCCGGTCGAGCCGGACGAACCAGTTCCCCAGCCGCCCGAACGGGGTGACGGTCCGGGCGGGCCGCGGCGGCTCGGGCGGCGCGGGGATTAGCGCGTAGACCATCCCGATCAGACCGATGACGATGAGCGCACCGAAGACGGCAGGCAGGAACGCGGTGCTCATGAGCTGGCCACCCCCGGGTTGGCCTGGGACTCGGCCTTGTACGCCTCGAGGTCGAACCCATGCCGCGCCAGCTCCTGGGCGAGGAAGTTGTCGAGCTTGCCGGTCGCGACGGCCTGGCCGAGCTGGTTAGGGGCGAAGATCGGGGTGGTGGCGTATCCCCTGGCGGCGTCGATGCTGGGCTGGACGACCAGGACCTCCTCGACCCAGCGCTGCTTGCGGAAGGTGCCGTCGGGATTGGCGACGACCTCCGAGCGCAGGTACATCACGATGTCGATCGCGGCGGCCAGCTTGCTGATCGCCAGCTCGCGGGTGACCTGGGGGCCTTTCTCCATGGCGCAGGAGACGAGCTTCTCGATGGTGTGCTCGGCGCTGCGGGCGTGGGTGGTGCTGATCGAGCCCGGCCCGGACTCCATGGCCTTGAGCATGTTCCAGACCTCCGGGCCACGGACCTCACCGACGATCTGGCGGGCGAGGTTGAACCGGAAGGAGTGGTGGATGGCCTCCTCGAGGCTGAACTCACCGGCCTGACGGCCGTCGATGCCGACCTCGCCGGATCCGGGGCGGTGCTCCCACGCGTGGACGATCTTGTGGCGGTCGACGAGCTCGTGCAGGTGCAGCTCGAACTCGGTCTCGAAGGTGCCGATCATCTCCCAGGGTGGGATGCACGAGCACAGGGCCCGGACCCAGGTGGTCTTGCCGCTGCCTTGGACCCCGGAGACGACGATGCTCTTGCCCGCGCGCACGCAGGTTGCGACGAAGTCGGCCAGGACCGTGCTGCACGCCTTGCGGTCGTAGACCATCTCGTCCATCGACACCTCGCGCATGCTGTGGCGACGGATCACGACGGAGGTGTAGGCCATCACCCAGGAGCCGGCCGCGAGCCGCGCTCCCCCGGGCAGCCGGAGGTCCAGGTGCGGCCGGGCCTCGGTGAAGGGCCGGTTCTGCCGTGCGCCTAGGTCGGAGAGGAACTCGCGCAGCTCGTCCTCGGAGTCGGCGATCGGGGCGGCCTCCACAAGGGTGCCGTCGACCAGCTCCAGCCACACCGAGCAGACCGGGCCGCGGGCGATGACGATGATGTTCTCGACGTCCTCGCGCTCGACCAGGGGCTGCAGGCGGCCGAGCCCGAACAGGGCGGCGTGGAGGGCGGACTTGAGTGCCTTCTCCTGATCCTTCGTCCACGGCGGACGGCCGGTCGAGACCAACGTCTCGGCCTCGGATTTGATGAGCTCCTCGATGACGTCGAGGCCCATCTGCTCGCGGTCCTCCTCGGTGACCCGACCACCTTCCTTGTCGAGCCGGGCGGTCAGTCGCGCGGAGATCTCAGCGCGGTATTGCGCGATCAGCTCCCAGTCCAGCTCGACCTCGCCATCCGTGCCGCGGGTGTCTTGGTGCTCCTCCGGTGCGGGCGCCACAAGCGGGCGCAGGCTGAACTCCGAGCGGGCGCGGCCAGGCAGCTGGCCCTCGCCTTCGCTGGTCCAGGCGCCGGCGAAGATCGGCAGCGAGGTCGGGTCGTCGTCCTCGACGACCGGCGGGGGCGGCGGGGTGCCGTTGGAACCGCGTCCTCGGGCGAACGGCGAGGTCTGCTCACGGTTCGCGGCATGGCGGGCCTCAAGCCACTCGTCTGCGCGCAGCGGGTCGCGGCCGTTGGTCTCCGGGTGGTGTCCGTTGGTGCTCATGCGTGGCCTCCGTTCGTGGGAGCGAGGGCGGCCTGGTTGGCGCCGAGGATGGACTGGATTGCGGCGGTGCTGCCCCGGTAGCCGCGCCGCAGTCCGGAGGACTCGAACTTGCGTGGCTTGCGGGCGCCGTGGGAGTAGACCTCGGCCACCTCGGGCTCCCAGTCCACGGAGGCGACCACGGGGATCTGGAGGGCCTTGGCGATGTGGCGTGCGGTGTAGGGCCGGACTCGGGCGCCGGTGGGAAGCGAGGGCCAGCGTCGCTCCTCGTCGACGAGGAATCCCCCGAGACGGGAGAGCCCACCGACCGCGGCGAACTGTGCCCGCAGGGTCTTGGCCCAGCTGGTGGCACCGGCCAGGGCCGGCAGCGAGCTGCGGGTGACGAGCAGGGTCAGGTCGGAGGCAGCGATCAGCGGCTGGGGCCAGCCGGCGAGGCCGAGTCGTCCGGCGTCGACGATGACGTCCTGGCCGTTGCGGTCGAGGGCGCGCAGTTGCTCGGTGAGCGGTTCCCACAGGGGCAGCAGGCTGGGGGCCTGCTCATGGGCCCGGATGCCGGGTAGGAACCAAGCAGACCGCTCGGCCGGCGCCTCGGGGTCCAGCAGCAGCGTCTCCCGGGGCAGTGCGTCCGCCAGCGTTCCCTCGCGCAGGGAGAGAGCGAGGTTGATCAGGCCGCCGGTCGGCTCCTGGGCGCCCTGGAAGTAGCCGGCGAAGACCGAGGAGGATCCGGTCGGGTCTGCGTCGACCAGGAGCACGGGTCGGTGCCAGTTGAGGGTTAGCCCGAGCGCCGTGGTGGACACGCCGGGCGAACCGCTCGCGGAGGCCAGGACGATCACCGCCATGCCTCAGCGCTCCCGGGCGTCCAGGACGAGTGCGACCCGTCCGGTGGCAGCCCGGGCAGCCAGTTCGGCCGCCTCGGCTTCGGGCACCGCGACGTCGACGACGGTCTCCCCCGTCTCCTCGACCCGGTTAACACCAACGACGGTGGCCTCGATGGTGACCGGCTCCCTGTCGGTGATCTCGCCCTGGTCGCCGGGCGTGGTGACGATCCGGACGACGTCGCCGCCGTAGAGCGGCTCTGACGGCATCTGCGCGGGATTAAGGCTGATGCCCACCAGGGACTCTCCCTCCCCTGGCACCAGGTTGTCGGTGACTGCCTGCGCGGTGAGCAGAGTGCCGGCCCACAGGTCGACGGCAGCGCGGCTGCCCTCGAGCTCGGCCTTCTGGCTGCCGGGGACCGGGGTCAACGCCGGGTCGACGCTGACCCGCACGACGGCGAGGTCGCCGGCCTCGATGGTCTCGCCACGCTTGATGTCGTTGCTGACGACCAGGACCTCTTGGGTGTCGTTAACCGCGGTGAACGCGAACGCGGTCCCCAGGCCGCCGGCAGCGACAAGAGCCGCGCAGAGTGCCAGGACCCAACGCCTGCGGCGGCGCCTCAGCGGTGGGAAATGGTTGTGGTCGGGAGGTGCCTTGATACTGGCGCCAACCTCGTCCCGTGCTTGTCGAGCAGTGTTCATCGACATGGATCCCCGAGTCCTCTCTTGTCTCGATCACCTATGTGTCAAGACGTGCCGGGAGCGGTCATCGCGAGCCCGACTCGATAGAACCACGCTAGTGCATTTCTATCGAGAGGATCGTTATCCACAGCTGACCGATTCCGAGATGTCATCGCCCGAGTCCTGACCGGAAGTGGTTGCGTGGCCCAATCCCCCCGATGGGACTAAGCGCTCACACGCACCGAACATCCAGGTCAATGGGACCACAAATCATGCGGATTTTTCGGGAGGAATATCTCCCTGTGGATTACGGTCAACTCGGCGCTAGGCGCGCCCCCGTCTACGGCGCTAGACCTACCCGCGCCGCAGACGCTGCTGCCGGGCTTCCTGGAAGGCCGCGGCGACGACGTCGACTGTGTCCCCCAACCCACGCGCGAGACTCTCAAGCTGCCTGGCTGCTGGGAGTCGGGTCCAACGGCCTTGCTCCCAGGCGTAGTAGGTCGGCACAGCCACGTTGACGGCCGCAGCCAACTCGGGCACCGTCAGCCCCGCCTTCAAACGCAGTGCTCTGAGATCAGGAACCTCACCCTCCATGTGAATTAGACGAAGGGTCGGGATGTCGAGCGCTCTAGCAAGCTTGACCAAGAAATCCGGCCGAGGAACCGACGCCCCCATCTCCCAACGAGATATGCGCTCCCCACCGGCGGCACCGACTAGACGCGCCAACTCATGCTGGGTCAGGCCCGCCTTCTCGCGAGCGGCGCGCAGCGCTGAGGGGTCGATTCCGGAAACCATCGCTGACAGACACTAGTCGGAGCAAGCGGGAGCCCCCGCCGCGAATCTCCCCACAAGTTGAGCGACCTACGTGATCCCCGCGCTGGGCAGAGGGCGCTGGGACACGCCCCTGACTCGAGGTGGAGCGTGACAACGACGATGCCTACCGGTCCTCTCGAAAGGCGTGGGCCTCATCAAATCCGGACGCCCGCAGGTAGCACCGCCTCTGAACCGCGCCTACCTCGCACTGTCGGTGGCGACTCGTACCCTCAAAGAGCCGAGGCTCTCCAGATTCCTCGGCAGAAGCGAGGTGACCGGGTGGGAAGCGGTAAGCAGGTCAGCCGCAGCGCGCACATCGGCGATGCTGGTATTGCCCTTATCCACCAGCGGGTCAGCGCCATGGATCACGTCTGGCACGAGCGCACAGTCGACGCCGGGATCGATGGCACGATCGAGCTGCGCGACCCTGCGACGGGCGAAGTCAGCAACTGCCACCTCCAGGTGCAAAGCAAGGCCAGCGACAACGACTTCCCCGGTGAAACCGCCGACCGGTTCCACTACGACTGCGACGAGCGCGACCTGGACTACTGGATGAAGTCTTCAATGCCCGTCCTGCTGGTCTGCTCACACCCCAAGCGGGGCGAAGCCTGGTGGGCGCACATCCAGTCCTACTTCGCGGATCCCGCCCGTCGCGCCAGCGGACGTGTTGACTTCAACAAGATCACCATGTCCCTTGAAGGGGACGTCTCCGACCGGCTGTTCGCGGTTGCGGATCCTCACGGCCGCGCGCACACGCCCGTCGCTGATCTGCGTGATGAAACCCTGGAGTCGAACCTGCTGCCTGTGACGATGCCCGACGTGTTCTGGGCATACGACGGCGCGGTCACACTCCCCCGGAAGGTCTATGACCTACAGCGCGAGAGCAGCCTCGACATCCGAGACGACTTCACCCTCTTCGGCGGCCGGCTGCTGACGTGGAGCCCCGTCGAGGACACCGCGCTGGCGGGCGCGGTGAACGGTGACCCGACGATCGAGGCCACCGGCGAACTGCTCGACGGCAGCCCGGACAGCGAGCGAATACTGGTGCGCTTACTCAACAACGCCTTCCGGCAAGACCTCCGCGATGACTGCGCCTTCCACGGCAAGCGCCACATGCTCTACTTCCGCGCCACCGACGACCTGACGCCACGGAGCTGGAACACCAGCGGCACCCATTGGCGCTCCGTCTTCAAGCCGCACGCCAAGAAGACCAACCCATCGCAGGTCAGCTACTACAAGCACGCCGGCCTCAAGTGGCAGTTCCTCAACCTCGACGACGAGTGGTTCTGCGCCCTGACGCCCGACTACTACTACTCGATCGACGGCTACCGCGAGTCACGGTTCACAGCCCAGTACCTGAGCGGCATCAAACGGCTCGAACGTAACCCCGCTGTGCTCGGCGAGACCCGCATGTGGGCCGCCATCCTCGCCGGTCGCGAGGGCGGCCATGACAGCTTGTTCAGCCAGAACGAGCGCATCCTCGACTTCGGCAAACTCGTCACCTTCGACACCGACCGCGGCATCGACGAGGCGAAGTGGAAGCGAGCGGCAGAGGCGTCGGGCCCGGCCGATCCTCTGGCTGACGGGGAGCTGGCGGAGACGGCATGAAACTCACGTTCATCGAAGAACCGGATCTGGAATTCGGCAACGGCAGCCGCCACATCGACCCACGTAGCGGCATCAACAACTACGGTCCGGCCGACCTGAGCCATACGGGAGTCCGGACGATCCAGATCGGCATCGTCGGCACCAAGGAGGCCATCGATGGGGTCAAGGCATGGCTCGACCGCTGCCGCGAACCAATTGCACCCAAAGAAAGCCCGCTATCGCACCTCTACTTGCCGTTTCCTGGGTTCCATACCAGCGTCGGCTTCCGCTCGACGATCATCTGGAACGGGCGGCTGGAGCGCACACTCGACAAACGAGCCCTGGAGAACATCGCAACGCTGAGTCCGCTGCAGGCTGTGCAGAAGGGCGTCGAACTGTACGAGGCCGAGCTGAGAACGCTCGATGAGGAACCCAACTGCGACGTGATCATCGTCTGCCGTCCCGACGATCTGCCGGAACGCGAGGAGCCGAAGACCAACCCTGACCGACCATGGGAGCGACCAAGAGCTGCGTCTATCGGCTTCGACTTCCACGAACTGCTGAAGGCACGCTCGCTGAGCGGTAGTCGTCCCATCCAAATTATCCGACGCGAGACCTGGGACCCGACCTACAAGCCGAAGGGCCGCGACAGGCGACGCCAGCAGGACGAGGCAACCAAGGCCTGGAACCTGCACACGGCGCTGTACTACAAGGCCGGCGGCGTGCCATGGCGGATGACCCGCCATGTCCGGGACCTCACGACCTGCTACGTCGGCGTCGCCTTCTACCGGAGCACCGACAACGAAACACTGCAGACGAGCGTGGCGCAGGTTTTCAACGAGCGCGGCGACGGCGTGATCGTCCGTGGCGCCCAGGCCACTCAGTCGAAGGACGACCGACAGCCACACCTCACCGGCGACGACGCCAAGGACCTCCTTGAGCAGTCGCTGGCCCGTTACCGCATCGAGCACAAGACGGCACCCGCACGCGTCATGCTGCACAAGACCTCTTCGTTCACGCCTGAAGAGTTGGAGGGCTTCCGGGCTGCCGCCGAGGCGGAGCGCCTGGCCATGCTCGAGCTCGTCTGGATCCCACGCGAGGACTCCCCCCGGCTGTTTCGGCAAGGCGAGCAGACAACCCTACGAGGCACGCTCCTGTCGCTCACTGACACGCGGCACCTGCTCTACACCCGTGGGAGCGTTCCGTTCTACCGGACTTACCCAGGGATGTACGTGCCGTCGGCACTCCCCTTCCGCCTTGTCGACGTGCAGTCGAGCGCGGCCGAGATCGCGACTGAGCTGCTCGCGCTCTCCAAGATGAACTGGAACGCCACCCAACTCGACGGCCGGGTGCCCATCACGCTGCGCACAGCTGACTCGATCGGCCGGATCCTGAAGCACCTCGGCCCGAATGAACGCCCGGCGCCGCGATACGCCTACTACATGTGACTTGGCTCGGTGGAGCTGGGTTTGAGCTCGTCGCTTCTTCGGATCGCATCGGCCAGCACAAGACGGCCAAGCATCGAGAGGTGCTCGCTCCGAGCCGCCAGCGAAGTGCGCGCCGCCCTCCGCGAGTTCACGCACAGTCTCAACACCCAGACAGCGTTAACGTCATCGCAGCTCGGACCCGCCTCGCCGAGGCACCCGGCGACGTCCCCAACGCGCCCAACGGCACCGAGGCGGTAGTTTGAGGACGAGGACGTCTTCGTAGTTGAACGCCCCTGAAGGGCCGACAATCGCTCGGCTGTTACAAACGGGATACAAATCGCCTGAACGAATCGGAGTTTGCGCAGGTCAGCATGGGTCAGTCAGTCAGTACTACGACCTGTAGTCACTTCTGCCCGTAGTGCTCGAACCGGGTCTCGAGGCCGACGACTCGTTTTGCCCGTGCGAAGTGAGCGGACTCGTCCGTGATCGCTTTGCGAGGCTCGGGCCCGGCGCAACCCGAAGTAAGTGAGGCACCTCACGAGTCGCGATGCCACTGCCCAAATTTCGGTCGCTGCTAGCTGACCTGAGTGTGATGTCCAGGGACGTTGTCATGTGACACGGTCCTGGAATGCTGGAAGGCGAAGGCCTCCGGTTGTGGAGTGGAGCTGTCTAGTTCCCCGCTCCGCCAACCTGGAGGCCTTTCGTGTCCCATGCTGATCGAAGCCGCTCCCCGCTAAGTTGCCTACATCTTGGTAGGCGGAGATCACGTCCATTCGTTCCTTCGCGTCCTTCAGTGGAAGCCCCTGCGTGGTGCTCGGTGACTCGATTGGCACCGCCACCGTCACCACGCAGGGCCCTCACCGTCGGCTACGACACGACGCGAAGGGTGGACACTTCTATCTGGCCACCAGCGGGGACCTCGACCTGGCCACCAGTGGGGACCTTTTCATGGCCACGGACACAGCCCCGCACAGGGACCGCCTTCTTGCACACCGCGACCGACGACCACACTCGAGTCGCCCAGTCATGACGGCGGGTTGGGGTCCTCGACGCCTCGGCGCACGGACGCCGATGCTGGCCGCGCCTTGACACAGCACCTGTTGTCGTCTCGATCGGAGTGCGGCCCAACAACCAGGAACTCCCCGCCGCGAGCGCGTCGAGGTGTCAACGCTGAGCGATGGCGGAGATCTCCACGACGAGCCCCGGAATCGCAAGCCCGGTCACACCAAGTGCTGTCCACGCTGGAAACGGCTCGACGATGAACTCGTCCTTCACCTTCGGAAACCACTCGAGGATGCGGTCGACTCCGCCCACGTGGTGACTTGTGAGGCTCACGATGTCGGTGAAGTCGAGACCGGCCTCCCCCAAGACCTCCCCAAGGGCTGTGAACGCGATCCTCGCCTGCTCGGTCGCATCCTCCGGAGGATCTCCGTTCTCGTCGAGACCGATCTGCCCCGCGATGAAGAGGAACCCACCAGCCTCGAATCCGGGCGAGAAGTGATACTCGGTGTAGTCCGCCTGCATGGACTCGGGAACGATGGAACGCCGGCGGTCACTTGATTCGGACATCTCTTCTCCTCCTGATACCGGTCGTCGCATCACGCCAGTCGGGCGAGGACGTCGCCCGCCGCGATCTTGCCCGCCCGCAGCGCCCCCTCGATGTAGCCCGACCACATGGGCGCAGCCTCGGTGCCGGCGAAGTACAGACGGTCGACGGGCTCACGCAGCGCTGAACCGGCGCTGCTCAGGAGCCCGGTGGGCATGAAGGTGACCGGCGCGCCGCCGGTCCAGGGCTGCACGGTCCAGTCGGTCTCGTGCACGTAGCGGACATCTCGCGACTTCTCTCCGAAGTTGTTCACGAGGATCTCGATGAACCGCTTCTCGCGCTCGTCCGGTGACATGCTGTGCCAGACATCGAGGTGTTTGCCGCCGATGAACCCCACGATCGTTGCCAGGGAGTCGGTGGGCTTGCTCCCATCGAAGAGCCAGAAGGCGAGATCTCCGCACTCGAAGGCAGCCCCGGACAGGCCCCGCTCCTGCCAGAACGGCTCGTCGTACCGCACCTGGATCTTCGAGAGCCGGCCCATCGGGGCTCTCGCCTGCAGCTGGGCGCGCTTCGCCGGCAGAGGCGGATCGAAGATCATCCGGGAACCCGCGCTGGGCGGAGCCGCCAGGATCGCGAAGCGCGCCCTAAGCCTGCGCTCGCCCGAGAAGACGGTGACACCGGTCGGGTCCTGTTCGATCCTCGTCACCGGCCAGTTGAGGTGGACGTCGTGACCCAGCTTGTCCGCGATCAGCTGGGTCACCTGTCCCATGCCACCGACGAACCAGGCGACCTGGGCGCCGCTGCGGGTCCCGATGAGCGACTCGATCCCTTCGCCCTGGTGGACGAAGTAGGCCCAGTAGGCCATCGAGACCTCGGTCGTGCTGGCGCCATTGAGGATGTTGACCATGACCTCGTGGATCAGTCGCACCTCGGAGCTCTGGACGTTCTGCTCCAGCCACTGCGCCACCGTCATGGAGTCGAGCTCGCCGACATGTGCCGAAGCCCACGGCGCCGCCCAGCCCAGGCGAGCGCCCGCCTCGTCGAGCAGCTCGAACGACCTTGTCAGCTCGCCCGCCCAGCTCGCGCCGGTCGGGACCTGGTCCTCTTCCCCGACCTCCACATCTCCGTTGAAGACGAACAGGTCGTTGCCGGGCTTCACGGACGAAACCGTCTGGAGGCCGAGCTCGGCGCCCAGCTCGGGCAGCAGAACGTGTGTCTCGCCGATCCATTGGCCTCCGAAGTCGATCGGTCCGCCGGGCGCGTCGGTCTTGGTCGACCAGGTGCGGCCACCGACTCGATCCTTCGCCTCCACGAGCTTGACCCTCACACCTTGGTCGTGCAGCAGCTTCGCCGCATATGAGCCGGACGGGCCGGCCCCGATCACGATGACATCGGCATCTGTCTGGTTGCTCATTGCCTACTCCCTTCATGCAGTGATTGTGGAACGTCGTCCCGTCCGCGCGCGTCCTCTTGGTGTCGGCGCGCGGACTGGGGGCCGTGTGGCACCCGGGGTGCCGGGGTGACTCGGTTCGTTACTCGCCGAATGTGGCCTTGCGGCGGGCGACGACCCAGGAGGCGATCACCCCGATCACCGGGAACGCGACCATCAGGCTGATCACGATGGTCGAGCCGGTGTTCGACCCGGTGATGACGTCGATGTTGGAGAACGACAGGAACAGGACCCAGACCAGGGCGATCAGGGCACCGATCGGCGCGATGATGCTCGTGAAGAAGGAGGATCCGGCCTGCTGGCGTCGGAGGAAGAAGATCGCCGACAGCGACGCCAGGCTCATGAGGGTGAGCACCGCGAACCCGAGGATCCCGATGAGCGGGGCGAACACCTCGGTGGCGGGGTCGAGGTCCAGGATCGCCACGACTACCAGCGCGGTGAGCACGACGCCGGAGAGCACGCTCGAGGCAGCCGAAGGCACCCGGTGCTTGTGGTGGATCTGTCCGACGTGCCGCGGCAGCAGCCCGCCGCGGCTCATGGTCATCTGATACCGGTTCACCACGTTGTGGAACGACAGGGCGCAGGCGAAGATGCTGCCCATCAGCAGCACGTTGATTAGGTCGGCGAACCACGAGCCGACGTACTCGTTCGCCAGGGCGAATACGATGCCCGTCGGGTCGGAGCCGATCGTTGCCACCACGTCCTCGGTGCCGGCGCCAAGCACGATGGCGAACGCGGTGAAGGCGTACAGACCGCCGATGAGCAGGATCGCGAAGTAGGTGGCTCGCGGGATGGTCCGTTCGGGGTCACGGGCCTCCTGCCGGAACACCGCGGTTGCCTCGAAGCCGATGAAACAGAGCGCCGCCCACATGATGCCGGTCGCCGGCGACCCGTGGTCGAACGCCTGCGTCGGCGACAGCGGGCTCAAGCTGACGCCGTCCGCGCCGCCCTGGACCAGGATCGCCACACCGAGGAGGCCGACGACTGCCGCCTCTAGGACGAGCAGGACCGACAGCACCTTAGAACTCAGTTCGATGTCGCGGTAGCCGAGGAACATGAGGACCGCCCAGCAGATCAGCGACCAGAGCCACCACGGCGAGTCGTCCACCGGGGTGAAGGTGGCCGCCAGCTGGCTGGCGAACGGGCCCGCATAGGTGGTCAGCGCCAGCACTGTAAGGGAGTAGGCGCCGAGGGCGAGCATGGCTGCGGCGTGGCCGATCGTCCGACCGAGTCCGGCCTCGATGTAGGAGTAGAACGCGCCCGCGTTCTCGACGCTTCTGCTCATCGCGGTGTAGGCCACGCTGAACAGCGCGAGCATGGCCACCGCCACGATGAAGTAGAACGGGGCCGACGAATTCGCCGAGAAAAGGATAGACAGGGGGAGGACGCCAGTCGTCGCCGTCAGAGGTGCGGCGGCCGCCAGCACCATGAAGACAATGGACCAGGTGCCCAGACTGCGCTTCAACGCGTGCCCGTGATGCCCCGACTCGGGTTCGAGGACGACCCCTTGATCGCCTACTTGGGGAGCTAGTTCCCGGTTCTCCATCATCGAGCCTTTCGTTCGAGTGTGCCCGCTTCCATGCGGACCAGCGGTGTGCGACAGCCCCCGAGCTGCGTGAGCAGCGACCTTAGGCACGTGTGTTCCGGTCGGACTGTTCCGATCTGGAACACCATTTCCTGGTCAGGCAGAAATGCAATCCGAGATGATTTGCTTGAGTGGTTCACTGCTCGCCGCGGAACCGGCCGCCAATACGCGCATAAATGCAGTTGATATCAGTGACGGCTGCTTTCTCGGGAAGGTCAGGTCGCGAGCTTTCTCACGAGCTTCTTGTTCGCGAACTCGTCGAGCCCGAACCTGCCCAGCTCTCGGCCGACTCCGGACGTCTTGACGCCACCGAATGGCAGGTCGGGTGCGCTCTTGATCGTCGTGTTGATCCCGACCATCCCAACGTCGAGCTGGTCGGCGACCTCGCGGGCCTTGGCCTCGTCGCGGCTGAAGACCGCGGCTCCGAGGCCGAAGGGCGAGTCGTTCGCGATCGCGATCGCATCCTCGGCGGACCGCACGCGGTAGAGCACGGCCACCGGCCCGAACAGCTCCTCCCGGTAGGCGCGCATCGTCGGGTCCACGCCGGTCAGCACCGTGGCCGGGTAGTACGCCCCTGGCCCGTTCGGCACCGTCCCGCCCAGGTGGACGATCGCCCCCTTGGTCACCGCGTCGTCGACCTGGGAGGCGAGGTCGGCCCGACCGGTGACTGAGGCCATCGGACCGAGCCTGGTCTCGCTGCTCGACGGATCCCCCGTCGTCCACAGGCGCGCCTGGGCGAGGAACTCCTCGAGGAACGAGTCCCATACGGCGTCCTCGACCAGGATGCGCTTGGACGAGGTGCAGGCCTGGCCCGCGTTCGCGAATCGGCCCGTCGCGGCCTCGCGGGCAGCGACCAACACGTCCGCCTCGGCCAGGACGATGAACGGGTCGGAGCCCCCGAGCTCGAGGACGCACTTCTTCAGGTGCGCGCCGGCGACGCTGCCCACCGCTTGACCGGCACGCTCGGATCCGGTTAGGGAGACCCCCTGGACCTGCGGGCTGGCGATCATCCGGGCGACCTGGTCGTTGCTGGCGAAGACGTTCTGATACGTCCCCTCCGGGGCCCCGGCGTCGGCGACGATGTCGGCGATCACGAGCGCCTGCTGCGGGCAGTTGCTCGCGTGCTTGAGCAGGATCGTGTTGCCGAGGAGCAGGTTGGGCGCCACGAAGCGGGCCACCTGGTAGTGCGGGTAGTTCCACGGCATGATGCCGACGAGGGCTCCGATGGGGTCGGTCCGCACCACTGCGCTGCCCTGGCCCGCGATCTTCAGTCGCTCCTCCTCCAGGAACTCGGGTCCAATGGCCGCGTAGTACTCGTAGATCGAGGCGGACAGCGCGATCTCGCCCTTCGCTTGCGCGACCGGTTTGCCCATCTCGCTGGCCATCAGCAGGGCGAGCTCGTCCGACCGCTCCCGGTAGGAGTCGGCGATCCTTCGAAGCAGGGCGGCGCGCTCCGCAAGGTCCGTGCGCCGCCACGTTAGATAGCCCCGGTGTGCCCGTTCGAGGCTGGCTTCCACCTCGGCGTCGGTCATCGTGTCGAATTGCTTGACCACCACTCCGGTCGCGGGGTCGACGGTCGCGTACTTGCTCAGGGCGTTGTTCACGGGGTGGCTCCCTTCAGCACGATCCGGCCGGTGACGCCGCCGCCGGCGAGCCGATCCAGCGAGCGCGTGACCCCGGCCAGGTCCAGATCAGCCTCGACGACGGGGATCCTCGGGACGCGTCCCTGCTTCGCGAGATCGACCACCTGGTGGAGCTCGGGCAGCGTCCCCACGAAACTCCCCTCGATGGAGATCATCTTCAGCGCCAGCAGGGCTGTGGGGATCGTGACCTCGCCCCCGAAGAGACCGACCTGCACCATCCGCCCGCCCTTGGTGAGCATGTCGAAGGCGGCGGAGGCGGTCTGCTCGTTGTTGACGAAGTCGATCACCGCATCCACCGGCCCTCCCGTCGCGGCGACCACCTTTCCCGCGAGGTCGGCGGCGCCCGCGGCGTCCGTGATCACCGTGAGAGACGCGCCCAACGACCGGGCCGCAGCCAGGTTGGCCTCCGACATGTCGACCGCACAGATCGCCTCGTGTCCGAGCGCGCTGAGAGTGGCTACGGCCGTGAGCCCGACGCCGCCGACGCCGATCACCACGACGGGAGCCGCCGGCGGAAGGGGCAGGACCTTGCTGGCGGCGCTGTACGCCGTCAGGCCCGAGCACGCCATCGGTGCTGCCCAGCTCGGATCGAGCCCCTCTATGTCGATCAGGTACCGCGGGTGGGGTACAACGACGTGATCGGCATACCCCCCGGGACGCGCGACCCCGATGTTGCGGCCCCGGGCGCAGGCGTTCTCCCGTCCGTCCAGGCACACGGCACACTCGCCACAACCGACCCAGGGGTAGACCAGCCGGGTGCTGCCGACCGGCACCTCCAAGGCGTCCGGGCCGGTGGCCTCCACGACCCCGACGACCTCGTGGCCCATCACCAGGGGATACGGGATGCCGCGATCGGTCAGGTTCATGTGTCCACGGCTGCCGAGGTCGTAGTAGCCGGCCCGCAGGTGGGTGTCGGTGTGGCACACGCCGGACCGGATCACCCGCAGGAGGATCTCGCTCCCCTCGGGCACCGGTGTGGGGACATTCATCTCCGAAAGCTCGCTGGTGCCGCCCTCAGGGATCGCGAATGCGCGCATGGTTCCTCGCAAGTACTCGTGGTGGATGCTGGGCACGTCGGACGACGGGCCCACGTGGCCAGCGGTGGCCGCCGCAGAGGCGGCCGCCGCTGGCGTGGGTCAGGCCAGGGCCGGCTGTGCGGCGGGGGTGAACTCGAAGCCGCGGAAACCCTCGTTCTCGACCTCGGCGAGCTGGGCCCGATAGTTGGCGAGACCGCCGATGTAGAACATCACCGTCTTGGTCTTGCCGGGAATGTTGGCACCGAAGATCCAGGAGTCGACCTGGGGAAACAAGGTCATGTCGGCAATCGTCCGGCAGGTCTCGGTCCACCCCTGCTGAGCCTCGGCCGACGCCTCCACGACGCCGCCCTGCTCTCGGGCCGCAGCGACGAGCTTGGCGATCCACTCGACCTGGGTCTCGATGCTTGGCGGCAGATTGGTGAACGGCCCATTGGGCCCGAGGATCATGAACATGTTCGGGAATCCGGTGGTGGTGATCCCGAGGTAGCTCTGCGGCGCCTCCGCCCACGCCTCATTGATCGACAGGCCGCCGCGGCCGCGCAGGTCCATCGCCATATAGTTGCCGTCCACCGCGTCGAACCCCGTGGCCAGGATCAGCACGTCGAGCTCGTGCGTCTTGCCGTCGGCCGTCCGAACGCCCTCGGGGACGATCTCGACGATCGGGTGCTCCTTGATGTCGGCCACGGAGACGTTGTCGCGGTTGTAGGTCTCGTAGTAGTGGTTGGCGCACAGCGGACGGCGGGCGTACAGGTCCGTGGGGGTAAGGATGCGCGCCTTCTCGGGGTCCTTGACGATCTCCTTGATCTTGGCCCGGATGAAGGAGGCGGCCGCCTCGTTGGCCTCCGGGTCGGTCGCGATGTCGCAGAAGGTGCCGAACATGAAGCGGAACCCGCCGCCGATGTCCCAGTTCTCCTGGAAGACACGCTGGCGCTCCTCCTCGGAGACGCTCATCGCGGGGACGGTGCTCTCCTCGAAGCCGAACGCGACCACGGAGTTGCGCACCTGGTCCCAGATCGAGTCGTAGTCGCTCTTGATCGCGGCGACCTCCTCTGGGTTCATCTGCCGGTCGCCGGCGGGCACGCTGTACTGCGGCGTGCGCATGAAGACCGTCAGGTGCCCGACCTCCGGAGCGATCGCCGAAATTACCTGCTGGCCGGTCGAGCCGTTGCCGATGACCCCGACCTTCTTGCCACGCAGGTCGTGCTCGTCCGGCCAGGCACCGGTGTGGAGGAGCTCGCCTGCGAAGGTCTCGATACCGGGGATGGCCGGCATGTTGATCTTCGAGAGCAGGCCGAGCGCGGTCACGACGTACGTCGCGGTGACCGTCTCGCCCCGGTCGGTGGTCACGGTCCAGGTGTTGGTGGTCTCGTCGAAGGCGGCGGCCGTGATGCCGGTGTCGAGCTGGATGTCCTTGGCCAGGTCGAAGCGTTCCACGACGTGTTCGAGGTAGGCGAGGATATCGGGCTGCTTGAGGTAGCGGGTCGCCCACTCGTAGTCCTGGAGCAGGTCCTTGTCGAAGGAGTAGCGGTAGACGAAGCCCTCGGTGTCGGAGAGGGCGCCCGGGTACCGGTTCCAGTACCAGGTGCCCCCGACCCCGCCAGCGCGGTCGTAGGCCCGCACGCTGAGGCCGAGCTCGTCGCGCAGCTTGTGCAGCATGTAGAGCCCGCCGAAGCCGGCCCCGATGACGACGGCGTCGTAGTCGACGGGGCCAGCGCCGTCGGTGCCGGGCCGGGTCGTGTTCAGTGTGGTCATGGGAGTCTCCGTGTCGATGAGTTGGGAACGTTGGTCGGTCGAGGACGCGATCAGCCGGCGTACCACTTGGCGATGGCGGCGATCTGGTCGTCGGCGGCGGCGGTGCGACCGGCGTTGAACGGGAACACGTGCTGCTGGCCGTCGACGACGGAGAGCGTCACGTCGACCCCGGCGGCGTCGGCCAGGGCGTTGAGTCGGGTGGCGTTGTCGAGGAGTGACTCGTCGCCGCCGGCGGTGATGTAGAGGCGCGGGAACCCGGCGTAGTCGGCGTAGAGCGGGTTCGCCAGCGGAGCGGTCGGGCTGGTCTGGTCGCCCAGGACACCGGCGATCATGCCCTCGAGGAGTCCAACGGTGATCAGCGCGTCGGTCGCGTCGTTGGTTACCAGCGTCGCGCCCTTGTTCTCCATGTCGAGCCACGGCGACAGCGCGATGACCGCGCCCGGGAGCGGCTTGCCGCGCTCCCGGAGCGCGAGCGCGGTCGCGACCGCCAGGTTGCCGCCGGCCGAGTCGCCGATGGTGGTGATGTCCTCCGGCGCCACACCGTTCTCCGTGAGCGCGAGGAAGGCGGCCACGGCGTCCTCGAGGCCGGCCGGGTGCGGGTGCTCTGGGGCGCGACGGTAGTCGAGCACGAAGGCGGTCACACCGAGCGCCTTGGCGAAGTGGCCCGCCAGCTTACGGTGGCTGGAGGCCGATCCGACCGCAAACCCGCCACCGTGGGTGTAGAGCAGAACCTTGGAGGAGTCCGCGCCGAGGGGACGGCACCAGATGCCGGGAACGCCGCCGACGGTGTCCTCGGCGTACGTGACGTCGGTCGGCTCGGTCGTGGGCTGGTGCCACTCGTCGAAGATGCTGCGGAACAAGCGGATGGTGAGGTTCTCGGTGGTGGCCAGGATCTCGGACCAGTCGGCGTAGAGGTCCTTCAGGGGGTCCTGGCCGGTTTCCGCGACTGACTGCTGCGGATCGCTCATGGTGCACTTCCTTCGAGTGGGTTAGGTCTGGCTCACGTGGCGAGTCCGGCGCCGGAGTTCCGGCGGTCGACTGCCGCCCGATGCCGATGTGAGCCGCGACACTAGGCAGGAACGGAAGCCACGACCTGTTCCGATGTGGAACACCTCACCCGTCACGGCCTGGCCCGCGCGCCGCCGGGCGGGGCGCCACGCCTCGAACGAAGCGGCGATACCGAAACCGCAACAATCGACGGCACATTAGTATCAGGAATCCGGGTCCGGGCACTCCCCCTCGTGTGACCGCCGTTACATACTGGCAAGCATGGCCACAACGACGCGGAGTTCCCGGTGATCACCGCTGCGCGTCATCTGCCCATCGACCCCGACGAGGTGCGGTCCGCGAAGGAGACCCTGATCTCTCGCGGTCTCCTGCGCAGCGTCGACGAGCCACTCTCGGTCCCCGGCGAGATCGACCGCAGCTGGCGGCGATCGATCAGCGCCGGAGCCACCCGGGCCTCGGGCGCCTTCCAGTTCATCAACGAGTTCGACGCGGACAGCGAGCTCGCGAGAGCCGCCCGCCCCGTGTTGGACCGCCTCGCGATCACCCTGCAGGACATGAAGACCTCGATCTTCTTGGCCGACCGGACCGGGCAGATCGTGGCCCGGCGGGTCCCCGGGGCAAGCGACCGGGCGAGGTTCGACAACGCGAACGCGGCCGAGGGCTTCGACTTCTCCGAGGAGAGCATCGGCACGAACGGGCTCGGCACCCCGATCCAGGAAGGCACGGCCGTCTTCGTCCGCGGACCGGAGCACTTCAACGAAGCGCTCGAAAACCTCGCCTGCGCCGGCGCCGGCATCCGCCACCCCGTGACCGGTCGGATGATCGGCTCCCTGTCGTTGGCAGCGCCGGTGGACGTCGCGGAGATGATGATGCTGGCGATGACCCGGGAGGGGGTCCAGCAGATCGCCGACAACCTGCGCGCCGCCGTCGGGCGGCGCGAGGTCACGCTCGGGCAGAGCTATCAGCGGCACCGCACGAAGGGCCCCGTCATCGTGCTGAACAGCGACACCGTCATGACGAACGTCACCGGGTTGTCGTTCCTCAACGTCGAGGTGCACGCGCGCCTGTGGGAATCGTTGCTGTCGCAGGACTGGGATCAGGGGCCGCACGTGCTGGATCTCGACCTCCACGCACTTCACGCTCGGGCCCTGGCCCACCGGCTCGAGGAGCACGACGATGCCGCGTTCGCCGTGGAGATCCTCGACCGACAGCAGCAGAGCCCTACCCGAAAGATGACCAGCCCGGCGCCGGTCCGCGACGCGTTCGTGGGCGTTCTTCAGCGCACGGCAGCTCGATCCCACGGAGCACTGGTGGTGACGGGTCCCAGCGGCGCCGGCAAGTTGTACGTCGTGCGCGAATGGCTCCGTTCGGAGGGGCACGACGACCCGTTGGTCCTCGAGGGAGGCGATCTCCAGAGTCTCGGCTCGTGGAGGGGGGACACGGCCGAGACCCTCGCATCGGGCGGGACGGTGGTGATTCGTCGCCTCGAGGATCTCGACGTTCGCCAGATCAGCGCTGTCAAGACGTTGGCAGACGGCCTAACCACCGCTCGTCTGGTATTCACCGCCGACCTGAGCAGGTGCTCCGAGGCAGTCCTCCGCATGCTGTCGCAGGTCGCAGTCGGCGTCGACGTGCCTGCGCTCGCGAGCCGCGGCCAGGAGCTCCCGTCGATCATCCAGGCCCTCCTGGCGGAGATAGAGCCGCGGCGACGCCCCGTGCTGTCGGCAGCAACCATGCAGGTGCTGATGCGCTGGGACTGGCCGGGCCAGGTGGCAGAGCTGCGCCAGGTGCTCCGCAATCTCGCTGCCGAGCTGCCCGGTCAATCCGTCAGCCCCTATCACCTGCCCGAGCGGATGTGGAACGCAGCGAACCGTCGGCCGCTCACCCGCATCGAGTCTGCCGAACGATCGGAGATCGTCGCTGCGCTTCGGCAGTGCGATGGCAACCGATCGAAGGCGGCGAGTCTCTTGGGCATCGGTCGGACCACCCTGTACCGCAAGCTCGACGTCCTCGGCATCGACGACGAGGCCCTGCGCTCCTAGCCACGAAGGTCACCGGCGAGTCCCTTAGTCATCCGCCCTCGGGAGGAGACACGCGGACAAGACCGAGAAGGATGTCGAGGACGGCGGCCACAGCCGGGCCGTGCTCGTCATGCCTCCAGGCCGTTCGCAGATGCACGTCCGGGAGGTCGCTTGCCTCCTGCGCCGCGACCGCGAGGAACCTCACGTGCGGGTCGCTCACGTTCTGGGCCACCGAGTTCAGAGTGAGGTGGCAGCCGACCTCGGCGCTGACCAGGGCTAGAGCCGTCTGGGTGTCGGGGGCCACTTGGACCACGTCTGGCACGAAGTGCTGAGCCTGGGTGAGTCGCCGAAGCCGATCGGCGAGAACCGACCCCTCGTGAGGAGGCAGTGAGACGAACCGCTCGTTGAGCAGCTCGGCGAAGTGGGCCTCGTCTGAGTCGGCGAGCTGGTGGGTGGCCGGCACCGCGAGGACCAGGGCATCCGCCGCCACGACCTGGGTGGACATGCCCTGCGGTACGCCGTCCCAGCGCCCCAGCGCGATGTCGGTCTCACGCTTGGCCAGCTTCTGGATCGCCTGCAAGGCGAAGTTCTGGCTGGATAGCTCCAACTCGATCCCGGGTCGTTCGGAGCGGACGTGCCGGGCGAGCATCGCAACCAAGGGATGGGTGGAAATCCCGGCGAACGCGATTCGTACGAGCCCGACCTCGCCGCGCTCGGCGGACCTAGCGGCCTCGGTCGCTCGTCGCAGGGCTTCCATGACGTCTCGCGCGGGCTCGAGCATGGCCTGTCCGGAGGACGTCAGCGCGACAGATCTCGTGTTGCGATCGAACAACGTGGTGCCCAGTTCACGCTCGAGGACCTTGATCATGCGAGTCAGCGGAGGTTGAGCCATATGAAGCCGCTCGGCTGCCCTACGGAAGTGGAGCTCCTCGGCGACCGCGAGGAAGGCTCGCACCTGAGCGATATCCATCGCCTCAGGGTATCACCGGACTGGCTATTTAGTATTGGACAGATAACAATCGCGCAGTCGATAGTCGTCATCATGTACACCGGAAACCCCGAGGTCCCTGACGACGTCTTCGCCGATGTCCTGAAACAGATCACCGAGTTCGTCCGCGAGCGAGTCGTACCACGCGAGCTGGAGATCTTGGCCACCGACGCGATCCCGGACGACTTGCGGCGCCAGGCAGCCGAGATGGGGCTCTTCGGCTACGCGATCCCCGAGAAGTGGGGCGGGCTCGGCCTCGACCTCGCCCAGGACGTCGAGATCGCGATGGCGTTGGGGTACACCACGCTCTCGTTCCGGTCCATGTTCGGCACCAACAACGGCATCGCCGGCCAAGTGCTGGTCGGCTTCGGCACCCAGGAGCAGCAGGAGCGGTGGCTGCCCGGCATCGCCTCGGGCGAGGTCGTCGCCTCCTTTGCCCTTACCGAGGTCGGCGCCGGGTCGAACCCCGCCGGACTGCGGACCAGCGCCACCCGTGACGGCGACGGGTGGGTGATCGAGGGCACCAAGCAGTTCATCACCAACGCCACGACAGCGGGGCTGTTCGTCGTCTTCGCGCGCACCGCGCCGGCCACCGAGACCAGCACCGGCATCGCGGTGTTCCTCGTGCCCGCCGACACGCCGGGGCTCGAGGTCGGCGTCAAGGACTCCAAGATGGGCCAGGAGGGCTCGCGCACCGCAGAGGTCGGCTTCCACGGAGTCCGGGTCGGTCCGGACGCCCTGGTCGGCGGCGACGGCGACGTGGGCTACCGCGCGGCCATGACCTCGCTGGCCCGGGGCCGGATCCACATCGCCGGCCTCGCCGTCGGCACCGCGCAACGCGCTCTTGAGGAGTCCGTGGCGTACGCGGTCACCGCGACGCAGGGCGGCACGCCGATCGGCGACTTCCAGCTCGTCCAGGCGATGATCGCCGACCAGCAGACCGGGGTCCTGGCGGGTCGGGCCATGGTCCGTGAGGCCGCCCGGGCTTACGTAACCGGCGAGGACCGACGCATCGCACCGTCGGCCGCCAAACTGTACTGCACCGAGATGGTCGGCACGGTGGCCGACCTTGCTGTGCAGGTGCACGGCGGCGCTGGCTACATGCGCGAAGTACCCGTCGAACGCATCTACCGCGACGTGCGTCTCCTCCGGCTCTACGAGGGCACAAGCGAGATCCAGCGCCTAATCATCGGTGGCGGACTGGTCCGGGCCGCGAAGAAGGCGTCCTGATGCTGCCCCTGGAAGGCGTCACCGTCGTCGCGCTCGAGCAGGCGGTCGCGGCTCCGCTGGCCACGCGCAACCTCGCCGATCTCGGTGCCCGCGTCATCAAGGTCGAGCGGGTCGAGGGTGGTGACCTGGCCCGCGGCTACGACCACGTGGTGCACGGCACGGGGGCTCACTTCGTCTGGCTGAACCGGGGGAAGGAGTCCCTCGCGGTGGACCTCAAGAGCGACGAGGGTCGAGCCGTCGTGAAGCATCTCGTGCTAGCCGCGGACGTCTTCGTCCAGAACCTCGCACCCGGTGCCGCCACCCGTCTGGGGCTGAGCGCCGCGGAGCTACGAGCCGAAAAGCCCGAACTGGTGGTGGCGAACCTGTCCGGCTACGGGTCGGGTGGCCCACTGGAGGACCGCAAAGCCTACGACATGCTCATCCAGGCAGAGTCCGGGCTGATCTCAATCACGGGCACGACGGAGGACCCCGTCAAGACCGGGATCCCGACCGCAGACATCGCCTCGGGCATGTACCTCTCGCAGGCAGTCGTCGCTGCGCTGCTGCGCCGGTTCCGGACCGCCGAGGGCGCGACCATCGAGGTTTCGATGCTCGAGGCGACGGTCGAGTGGATGGGCCATGCCCTCTACACTCAGATACACACCGGGAGCCAGCCGGCTCGCATGGGCCTGAGCCACAGCGCGATCGCACCGTACGACAGGTTCCCGACCCGCGACGGCGAGATCCTGATCGGCGTGCAGAACGACACCGGCTGGCGCGCACTGGTCACCCACGTGCTGGACGCGCCGGAGCTCGCCGACGACCCACGCTTCGCGACCAACGTCGCCCGGGTGGCCCACCGCGCGGAGTGTGACACGGAGGTCGGCGCCCGCACTCGGCGGTGGAGCACCCAGCAGCTAGACACGAGCCTCGCCGCGGCCGGGATCCCCGCCGCCCACATCAAGACGCTGGCCGACGTCGTCGACCATGAGCAGCTGCGGGCACGTGAGCGGTGGCGCAGCATCGACGTCGACGGCGCAATAATCGAGGCGCTGCTGCCGCCAGCGACCTTCGGCGACGTCGAGGCGCCGATGGGAGCCGTGCCGGCGCTGGGTCAGCACACCCGTGCGCTGCTCGTGGAGTCCGGGCTCGACGACGCCGAGGCCGATGCCGCCCTCGACCGCGGCGTCGCCTACCAGCACGAGCGACGCAGTCCCGTCGGAGTCACCTGAGGCGACCGCCTCCCCCGAAGCCCACCTGCCCAAGGAGACGGACCCATGGAAACCTTCATCATCGCCGGCGCCCGGACGCCGATCGGGCGGTACGGCGGCGCCCTGGCCGACACCCGGCCGGACGACCTCGCCGCCCTGGTGCTCGGCGAGGCCGTCGCGCGAGCCGGAGTCGACCCCACCGACATCGACGAGGTCGTCCTCGGCGCCGCGAACCAGGCCGGCGAAGACAACCGCAACGTCGCACGGATGGCGACGCTGCTGGCCGGCCTCCCAGACAGCGTTCCCGGCTACACCGTCAACCGGCTGTGCGCCTCCGGCCTGACCGCAGTCGCCACCGCCCGCGCGCTGGTTGCCGCCGGAGACGCCGACGTCGTGGTCGCCGGCGGCGTCGAGTCGATGACCCGCGCGCCCTGGGTCACGGAGAAGCCCCCGAAGGCCTGGGCCAAGCCCGGCGCGATCTTCGACACCTCGATCGGCTGGCGCTTCCCGAACCCTCGCTACGACGCGGCCACAATCTCCTCGATGCCCCAGACCGCCGAACGGGTCGCCGAGCGCTGGGACCTCAACCGGGCCGAGCTCGACGAGTTCGCGCTCGCGTCCCACCAGCGGGCCGTCAAGGCCATCGAGAGCGGCCACTTCGCCGACGAGATCGTCCCGGTCGGGACGTTCGACACCGACGAAGGCCCTCGGCGGGACACCAACCTCGAACGCCTGGCAAGCCTCCGGCCCGTCAACCACCCGGCCGGGCTCGTGACCGCCGGAAACTCCAGCTCGCTCAACGACGGCGCCGCCGCGGTCGTGATCGCAAGCGAGGCGTACGTCGCCCGGCACGGCCTTCAGCCCCGGGCCCGGATCGTCGCCTCCGCCTCAGCCGGGGTCGCCCCCGAGATCATGGGCATCGGGCCGGTCCCGGCGACCCGCAAGGCGCTGGACCGGGCCGGCTGGTCGACTCCCGACCTCGGTGCGGTCGAGCTCAACGAGGCGTTCGCGTCCCAAGCGCTCGCCTGTATCCGCGACCTCGGGCTGGACCCCGAGACGGTCAACGCCGACGGCGGGGCCATCGCCCTGGGCCATCCGCTTGGCGCGTCGGGTACACGGATCCTGCTCACGCTGCTCGGCCGGATGGAGCGCACCGACGCCCGCCGCGGCCTGGCCACCATGTGCGTCGGCGTTGGACAGGGCACGGCACTGCTCGTGGAGCGGCCATGACGACCGCATTGGAGGTGGAGGAGTCGGCCGACCGTGTCGTCGTACACCTCGCCCGGCCCGAGGTCCGCAATGCCATCGACCACCAAATGGTCAACGAGCTGCACGCAGTGTGCGACCTCCTCGAGAACAGGCCACGCGTGCTGTTGCTCGCGGGCAAGGGCGGCAACTTCGCCGCCGGCGCGGACGTCTCCCAGCTCCGGGAGCGGCGCCGCGACGACGCGCTCCGGGGCATCAACTCCGCGCTCTTCGACCGGATCCACCGCCTCCCGATGCCGGTGGTCGGGCTGCTGGACGGCTACGCGCTCGGTGGCGGTGCCGAGCTGGCCTACGCATGTGACTTCCGGATCGGGACGCCGCGGGTGCGCGTCGGCAACCCCGAGCCCGGACTTGGAATCCTGGCCGCCGCCGGCGCCACTTGGCGGCTCAGAGAGCTCCTGGGCGAGCCGGTCGCGAAGGAGATCCTGCTCGCCGGTCGGATCCTGGACGCGGAGGAGGCCCTGGCCTTGCGACTGATCAACGAGATCGCCCAGCCCGACAAACTGCTCGAGGTCGGCAACGGCTGGGCGGATCGGATCACCCGGCAGGCCGGCCTCGCCGTACGGCTCACCAAGGCCGCGTTCCACGCCCCACGCGACGCCCACCCCTACCTCGACGACCTGACCCAGGCCGTGCTGTTCGAGACCGACGAGAAGCAGGCACGCATGACCGCGTTCCTGGAGAGGAACAAGAAATGACCCTGCCCACCCAGATCGGCGTGTACGGCGGAGGGCGGATGGGCGCGGGGATCGCCCACGCGTTTCTCGTCGCCGGGACCGATGTGACGGTCATCGAGTCGTCCGCCGAGTCGGCGAACGCCGCACTGGCACGGGTGGAGACCTCGCTCGCCCGCGCGGCCGAACGCGGCCACCTGGCTGAGGGGACCACCCCGGTTCTCCAGCGGTTGGCAGTCTCCACGGACTCGGCCGCCCTGCGGGGGTGCGGGCTCGTCGTAGAGGCGGTGCCCGAGCAGACGGCCCTCAAGCAACAGGTCATCGCCGCGATCGAGGAGGCTGCTCCCGACGCCTGGGTCGCCACCAACACCTCCAGCCTGTCCGTGGACGAGCTCGCTGCGACGCTGGCCCGACCCGGGCGCTGCGTCGGGCTGCACTTCTTCAACCCGGTGCCGGCCAGCCGGCTCGTCGAGATAGTCGTCGGCGCCAAGACCGCGCCGGAGCTCGTCGAACTGTCCCGGAGCTGGGTCGCCGACCTCGGCAAGACCGCGATCACGGTCACCGACTCGCCGGGGTTCGCCTCCTCTCGTCTCGGAGTCGCCATCGCTCTCGAAGCCATGCGGATGCTCCAGGAAGGCGTCGCGACCGCAGACGACATCGACACTGCGATGGAGCTCGGCTACAAGCACCCCGTCGGCCCCCTGCGCACCACCGACCTGGTCGGGCTCGACGTACGGCTGGCCATCGCGGAGCATCTTGCTCGAGAGGTGGGCGACCGGTTCACCCCTCCTGCCATCTTGCGGGAGTTGGTAGCGGCAGGACACCTCGGCCGCAAGTCGGGTCAGGGGTTCTACACCTGGTCATGACGGCCAGGACAGCCAGTGCCCGGTCATGAGGATCACCGGAGAAGTGCTCGAGGAGCTCGGCCCTCCGGGGTCGTGGGTCCACACCGGCCTCTCAGCGTGGGCGAGCTCGAGTTCGAAGATCCCGGGCTAAGCGTGGGCTAAGCGAGGTCCTGGTGAAGATTGGCTCCACCGGCGTCTGCCCCTCGGATCTGTCGGTGGTCAACGGAAACCGGGCTCGCCCCGGTCGCGATGCTGCTCGGACACGAGGCCAGCAGTCGAGTGGTCGCACGCGGCACGGGGGTGTCGGAGATCGCCGTGGGTCAACAGGTGGTGACGGCCCTCCTCCCTCGCTGCGGACAGCGTGCGGGCTGCGCGACGAACGGGCGGATACCATGCGTGCCCGGCTCGGCCAGCAACGCCGCCGGTGGGCTGCTCGGCGGCGGGCGCCGGCTGAGCCGCGACGCTGCTCCTGCGCACCACCACCTAGGGTGAGCGTCTACGGTCGGCCGGCCGCGCCAACGCGGGACGGAGAGTGGCCACGAGCCGCGTGCCGAAGCCATCGGTCAGTGGCGAGCCACTTCGAGCGCCCGCACCCCGCTCGGGGCGCGTACAGAGTCGCTCTTCGCACGAGCCCGAAGCATGGCCATCGCGGTGCCGGCCGGTGATGTCACTGTAGGGCTTCCCACATCGATGCGCTCTCCCGACTTCCCGCTCGTCAGCTAATGGCGGACGCTTCGGGGTAGGCAGAGCCCGCGGGGTCTCCCGCGTTACGCGGAGTGGCGTCCAGCAGAGTGGTGTACGAGCACAGCGGGTGAGCGTATCGTCTGAGTAGGCGACGGCCACCGCGTGATCCTTCGAGTGAACCTTCCAAAGCACTCTCGAATGGAGCATCACGATGACCGTCCCGCCCAGTATCGATCCTGCCCGGATGCTTGAGGAGCAACTGGCCCAGGCGAGCCCGGATCTGTGCGCGAGTTGCTGCAGAGCGCGAGTTGCTGCAGAGCGCGAGTTGCTGCAGAGCGCGAGTTGCTGCAGACCTTCGTCAACACGCTGTTGTCTGCTGAGGCCGATGCGGTGTGTGCCGGGTATGGCGAGCGGACTCGGGAGCGGGTCAACCAGCGCAACGGCTACCGGCACCGCGACTTCGACACCCGGGCCGGCACCGTGGACGTGGCGATCCCCAAGGTCCGGGCTGGGACCTACTTCCATGACTGGCTGCTCGAGCGCCGCACCCGGGCCGTGAAGGCGCTGACCAGTGTGGTCGCGACCTGCTACCTGCTGGGTGTCTCGACGCCGCGGATGAACAAGCTGGTCCAGTCGTTGGTGATCACCGGGCTGTCGAAGAGCCAGGTCTCGGTGATATCGGCCGAGCCGGATGCCCACGTGGAGGACTTCCGCACCCGGTCGCTGGCAGAAGCAGGGCCGTTCACCTTCGTGGCCGCCGACGCCCTGGTGCTCAAGGTCCGCGAGGGTGGCCGCGTGGTCCCGGTCCACGCCCTGGTCGCGACCGGGATCAAAGCCGATGGGCACCGCGGATCCTCGGCATCCAAGTCACCAGCAGGGAGGACGGCGCCGGGCGACGCCCACACCGGGCTGGTCGCAGCCATCGCCGCCACCCTGCCCGGCGCGGCCTGGCTACGGTGCCGCACCCACTACGCCGCCAACCTCATGAGCGCCATCCCGAAGTCCTCCTGGGGCTGGGTCAAGGCGCTGCTGCACAGCGTCCATAACCAGCCCGACACCGAGTCGGTGCACGCCCAGTTCGACCGGATCCTCGACGCCCTGGACGGCAAGCTCCCCGCCGTGGCGGAGCACCTCGAACATGCCCGGCCCGACATCCTCGCCTTCACCGCGTTCCCCTACGAGGTCTGGCGCCAGATCTGGTCCAATAACGATCGAGAGGTTGAACCGCGAGATCCGTCGGCGTACCGACGTGGTCGGGATCTTCCCCGACCGGCCCGCGATCATCCGCCTGGTCGGCGCCGTCCTGGCCGAACAACACGACGAATGGGCCGAAGGCCGCCGCTACCTCGGACTCGACCTCCTCGCCAGGTGCCGCGCCGCTACCGAACCCGTCACCGACACCACCAACGAGGAGGTGCCTGAACTGCAGGCCATCACCGCCTGACCCCGACGAGGGATCACACCTCGTACACCACACCTGGACTTGACCTTACGCGGGACTGTCTGAGCCACTCCGGCCGCTCCGCCAGACCTGCCACTCCATCTGAAGTGGATGTCTTCTGGCCGATCTAGTCAGGCTCGCCGCGCTCAGTGTGCCTGCTACAGCAGGTAACCTGTTACAAGTCCGGTACAAACGGCCGGCCGTCCTCGATGTTTGCGCAGGTCAGCATGGGTCAGTCAGTCAGTACTACGACATCTGATTCCGGGGTCTCGCTGACCTGCGGCTAGGTGCCTGAAACGGCGCCTGACCTGCGAAAACGTTTCTCAACGTCTTCCAGCGTCAGGCGCCGTTTCTCATCCTTGTGCGTACCCAGTGCACCCCACGCGCGGGCTCGGTGCCGCCTCCTGGGGACGGAGCCGCCATCACGATGAGCATGACGCCGACTCTAGAGACGACGACCGACAGAAGCTGACCGCCGATCGTCCACAAGCGTCGGTCCGGCGCCGCTTTCCACAGGCTCGCCATCTCGGGGAGCGCCGGTCCTGGCGACGCGCAAAGCATGGAGCATGTCCAATAGTCAGTCACACAAGCGCGCGCTCTGGATTCGCGAACCCGGGCGCCCCGGTCGTTACGTCTCCGCTGACGGGCGGTTCACGGCAGAACTGAGACCGCCCGGGTTCTACGCGGACCTGAATAGCAAGCTCCGACGGCACTACGTCATCCGAGCCCTCGGCAGCGTCCAGATCATCGGAACAGCGACCACACTCGCGGATGCCGCGTGGCGCTACGGGGTGCGCAGGGGGTCGAGATGAGCTTTCACCGCCCTGATCTCGAGATGCAATGTCTTCGCCGCGGTCACTGGATGGTCGAGGGCTACCACGTCGAACGCGTCCAGCGCGCTCGATGGGAGGTAACCTCTCGATTCCTCGGCGAACCGGTCAGGACCCTGGGCGTCGAACCGACACTGACCGACGCGTGCAGCCTCGTCTGGGAGCTTCTGTGCACGCGAGGCGGGCGCGCGTGAAAGGGGCTCTTCGTACCTGTGGTGGGGGTAGTGAGCGACTTGGCATGACGCGGTCGGGGTGAATGAGGTCGAGGCCCTCCAGGATCGGGAGCGACCAAG
>Ga0208330_1000158_pt1 | contig 41600 bp, 38 predicted proteins | sample DeeseametaMP1896_FD_184180 | JGI IMG/M metagenome (GOLD analysis project Ga0208330, IMG submission 184180) | Marine microbial communities from the Deep Pacific Ocean - MP1896 (SPAdes) | ecosystem: Environmental > Aquatic > Marine > Oceanic | place: East of Hawaii, North Pacific Ocean | collected... | reverse complement strand
CGGTCGGTAGACTCCTTGGCAGGTTGGCAAGAAGTCACCGGGAGTGGGGGCCTCATGGACGAGCGGACAGCGGAGACGCCGGTAAGAGGCATCTTTGTGCGTCGAGATCCGGCGCGCTGTCCTCACCGGTGCAGCATGCCATGAGCACGCCGGCACGCTACAAGGCCTTCATCAGCTATAGCCACGCCGACGAGGCGTGGGCGACTTGGCTGCACAAGGCACTCGAGGCCTACCGCGTACCAACCAAACTGGTTGGCCGCGAATCACCTGTCGGTGCGATTCCGAAGAAGCTGTTCCCGATCTTCAAGGACCGTGATGAGCTGGCATCGGCTCATCAACTCGGTAGCGAGCTCGAGAAGGCACTCCACGATTCCGCCAGCTTGATCGTCTTGTGCTCACCCCGGGCCGCTCAGTCCAAGTGGGTCAACGAAGAGATCAAGCTTTATAAGGCGATGGGTCGGGCCGAGCGTGTTTTCTGCTTGATTGTCGATGGCGAGCCGGGTGATGCGGACCGGGAGTGCTTTCCTGAAGCCGCTCGATTTCAGGTTGACGACGCCGGGCAGATCACCGACCTGCCTGCAGAACCCATTGCAGCCGACGTCCGCGCTGGCGGCGACGGCAAGACGGACGCCAAGCTCAAGCTCATCGCCGGCATTCTCGGGGTGGGCTTCAACGAACTCAAACAGCGCGAACTGGCAGCCCGTAATCGCCGTCTGACGGCGCTGGCATCTGTCGCCAGCGTGATCGCCGTCATCACCGTCGGCCTGGCCATTCTGGCCGTGCAGGCCAGAGACGAAGCCCACGCCCAGCGCCAGATTGCGGAAGCCCGGCAGGGCCAGGCCGAGGGGTTGATCCAGTTCATGCTGGGGGACCTGCGAGAGAAACTGGAGCCGATTGGCAAGCTGGATATTCTCGACGCCGTTGGCGAACAGGCGATGGCCTACTTCGGCCAGGTGTCACCCGAGACCCTAAGCGACACCGAACTCGCCGCCCGCGCCCAGGCCCTGCGCCAGATCGGCGATGTGCGCGTGCAGCAGGGCAAGCTCGCTGACGCGTCGCCGGCCTTCCGCGAAGCGCTGCGGCTGGACGAGGAACTGGTGCGCCGCCAGCCCGCCGATCAGCAATCCATCTTCAACATGGCGCAGAGCGAGTTCTATATCGGGTATGACCTTTATCTGCGTTCGCAGTACGAGCAAGCACGCACATGGTTTGTCCGCTACGACAGATCAGCCGACCGACTCAACGAACTGGCGCCCGAGAATCTCGACTGGCAGCGTGAGAAGGCGTACGCGCTCGATAACCTCGCGACCGTCCTGACCCGGCTGGATCTACACCGCGACTGTCAAACTGCCGCGGGGGCGGCTGCCGACACGGCCACTCGGATCCTGCTGCGGCGGCCAGGAGACGACGCAACGCGCAGGGTACTCGCGAGCAACTACATCAAAGCTGGAGCCTGTGCCGGCGCGGCCGGTGATTCAGCGGCACACATCGAGTTTTTGCAGCAAGCACTTGTGCTTGCCGAGCAACGACTCGCGAGTGACCCTCAGGCGGTCGCGTTCCGCCGGGACCTGGCGATTGCTCTGGATTCACTGGTCGCACCATTGGTGGTCAGCGGCCATTTGGCACAGGCTGCGGCTCATAACGACAAGGCGCGAATCCACTGGGATGCGCTGGCCACAAGCGATCCCTCGAATGCACGGCACAAAGAGTTTCTGCTCAACAACCGGCGTGCGGCTGCCGAGATACTCATCCTGGAAGACCGCGGGTCCGAGGCGCTGCCAATCGTCGAATCCGCTCTGTCGTTCATCGATTCGACCGATGCGGTGGCGGACGAGGCCTTATCTCGTTACCACACCAGCTTGCGGCTGCACACGCTCCGCTTGATGCTGCTGGCACCTCAGGAGCGCCGCATAGCGTTGGTCGAAGAAGCCAACGCGCTGGGCAGTCAGCTTTCCCGAGGACTGGCACAGTTCACCACGCGTGATCCGCGCGAGCAGATCGCCTGTCTGCAACTGCCCACCGAAATTAAGGTGGCGGCCTGCAATACCGCTATCGCTGCTCAGCTGCCAAATCCTGCCGATCCACTGCATGCCGTGGTCCGCGCCATGCGGGAAGCCACGAACGGACAGCCGCTGGCGCAAAGCGCCGCGGCGCGGACGCTCGCGGAACGCAACTATCACGGTGCCGAGTGGCACCTGTTCAAGCGGCGGCACACGGCCGCCGGTTTTCATTCCCGGCCAGGAGCAAGCCCATGAGCACCAGCGTTTCCATCTGTCTCGCCGATATCCTCAACGACGGCAAACCCGGCGTCGTCGAAAAATCGGCCCGCGTCAGCCCCGGCGACAGCGTCGCCTTTACGCTCGCGGCCGACGCGCGCGGTCGGTACAGCTTCAAGGGGGCCGACAGCCGCTCGGTCACGGTGACCAGCGTCAGCCCGTCCAGCGTCAGTGTGACCGAGGCGCAAGCCTATCTCACCGGCACGGTATCCGGTGACTACGACACGGTCACGATTGCGGTGTCGGCCAATGCCGTGCTCTGCACGATTAGCTGCAATCTGCGCATCAAGATGCCGGACGGCAACCACAAGTCGTTTGACCCGCTAATCGATGTCATCCCCAGGTGACCCCTGATTACGGTAGGGATGACCGTGACAGGGATTAGCGTGACCGCTTCCGTATTTCGCATCAGCGCCTGATTCGTCACCGGTTCTTGTCACGCCGCGCCATTTCACCCTTCATGCCGGGACAAGCCTGCCGCCCCGGCATGCTGGCGCCGCACAAGGCAGGCTTACCGCGTTCCGGCCCAGCGGGTGGACCGGGACTCACCGGGTGAAACCGTCAGCTTCGACATCGGTCTGGCTTGCGCCTCGCGAGCCGCCAACATGCAGCCAGGGAGGCCACCATGACTGATTCGCACCGTTACTTCGCGTTCATCAGCTACAGCCACGTCGACGAGCGCTGGGGGCGATGGGCGCACAAGGCCATCGAAAGCTACAGAGTGCCGGCACGGCTGGTTCGCCACGGGCACGTCGGTGAGGAACTACCCAAGCGCCTGTTTCCAGTCTTTCGGGATCGCGACGAGCTTGCCAGCGCGCCGGAACTCGGCCATGAAATCGAGGCCGCTCTGCGGGATGCGCGAAACCTGATTGTGGTTTGCTCACCGGCGTCAGCGAACTCCAGATGGGTCAACGAAGAAGTCCGCTACTTCAAGTCGCTGGGTCGCGCCGACCGGGTGTTCTGCCTAATTGTTGACGGTGAACCCGGTGACGCTGAGCGCGAATGCTTTCCTCCGGCCATTCGGTTCCTAGTCGCGGATGATGGCGCGCTGACCGATCATCCGGCAGAGCCCGTCGCCGCTGATGCCCGACCTGATGGCGACGGCCGTGCCAACGCCAGGCTGAAGCTCATCGCAGGCATGCTGGGGGTGGGGTTCGATCAACTCAAGCAACGGGAACTGGCCGCTAGAAACCGTCGTCTCACGATCATTGCAGGGGGCGCTGCAATGATTGCGGCGGTGACCGTAGGGCTTTCCGTCTTCGCCTTCCAGCAACAGGCGCTGGCTGAACAGCGCCGCCATCAGGCGGAAGACCTAGTGACATACATGGTGACCGATCTCTCCGACAGCTTGGTCGGTGTGGGAAGAATCGACTTGATGAAGGCGGTCTCGGGTCGAGTCCAAGCGTATCTTGACTCGTTGTCCGAGTCCGAGAAAACGCGGGACATCCGGTTGTTTGAAATTCAGAGCGGATTGGCCCGTGACGAGAACACTGAGGTCGGTGCCAGTGCGAATGAAGCGTTGGAGAGACTGGGCGGGGCTGTTAAGGCAACGCAGGCTCTGTTGGATCAAGCTGCAGACGATGGCGGCTTCGGCACCTTGGCACAGGTCCACATGTATCGGGCGCTCAAGGGGCTAGACCTACAGGACTCCCGACTGGTCTTGGAAGCTTCGAATGCGGGGCTGGGGGCGCTGGCGCAGGTCCAGGAGCCCGAGACCTATTTATCAACACGCTCCCAGTTGCTCGAGACCAAAGCGAGGGCGCTCCGTGACATTGCGGAGGAAGACAAGACCACGCAGGCCGAGGCGATGCCGGAAGTCGAGGCACTGTTGCTCGAAGCGATCAGCATCGAGCAGTCGTTAATTGATCGCAATCCGCTGAACGTTACGGCGATGCTGCGCAGAGCAAACGCGCGGCGCGTGCTTGCGGATTCAAGAAAGCGGTTGGTGGGCTATAGCGGCGGCCAGTCCGATCGGGATATTGAGTCCGCGATCGCCGCATATGCGGCGTTGCTGGAGGTTGAGCCGACGCATGCAGAGGCCCTGAACACGCTGGGTCTGACACTGTTGCTGAGGAGTACTCAGCGAGCCCGAAATTGGGACGCAACAGGAGCCCTTGAGGACGCTGCTGAGTCCCGTCGAATCCAAGATCGACTGTTTACGCTCGAACCCAGGAATCGCCAATACCAAGCCTATCGTGCCTATGCCATCACGGCGCAGAGCGTGGGGTCCTATCTCACCAATCGCTTGGACCAGGCTTACAAGATTGCGGAGGAAGGCGCAGAGTTCTTGGGCCAACTCAGCGCGGAGGACCCCAGTCATATCGGGATCTGGGGGGAGTGGATCACGTCATTGGCCGGGTGTGCCGAAATGAATATGGCCGCGGGACGGCTAGATGCGGCAGCCGACTGTGTTGAATTAGCCAACAGCGAGATTCAGCAGCGATTAGCGGCCGGCACGACGCTCAATGCCCACGCCAATCGCATGGTCACCTGGGCGCTGGCGCTCACCGCAGAGGTCTATCGTGCAAGCGATGGTCGGCGAGGCGCTGATGTGGCGGAGCAGCTGCGTGATCGGACAGGCGTGAATGCGGATGGCTCGAACCTCGACGCCTTGGCCGCGAAACCGACCATCGAGCTATTGCGATGGTTGGTCGTAGCAGAACGCGATCAGGAAGCGGCGGACGTCGTTGATGCGGTGTGGACGCCTGGGTCGGGGGTGTTTGCTCGGCATCGCCTAGTACGATCCGCCTGTGAGAGAAAGTGGCTGATCAAGCCCGAGACTTGCGCGACCGCGATGACGTATCCGCGTGACCCGGCGTGAGGCACCTGCGCTGCAGGCCTTCGACGCTAGGCCGGACTCGGTTTTTTGGGTGGGTTCCTGTTCTCTAGGGCACAACCGACGGTTTCGGTAACATGATCGAAGCCCGCTGCGGCGACGCATTCGATTCCGCCGGATTCGTGAGCCGTCATCGGACCGGGTACCCGCCCCTCCCAAATCCATCCATATGAACTCTGCGACCACGCCCTATCCCATCGGCACGCCAGGCACCGCTTGGAACGAAGCCGAGCTTGCCCAGTGGAGTCGTCAGCAACTCCTCCGGCGCAGCTACGCAGATGATGTGTTGACCGTCATCGAGCAATTGGCGGAGCGTTTTGATCGCCTGGAGTACGGGCGGCTGGACGTGGACCCGGCCCGGTATCCCCTGCAGGCGTTACGCAGCCGCAACTGGGATGACGCCCAACCCATCATGTTGGTGACCGGCGGGGTACATGGATACGAAACCAGCGGGGTTCTGGGCGCGTTGCGGTTTCTGGACGACGCGGCGGAAGCGTACGCTGATCAGGTGAACCTGCTGGTTGCCCCCTGCGTCAGCCCCTGGGGTTACGAGCGCATTCAGCGCTGGAACCACGCGGCGGTGGACCCGAACCGGTCGTTCCGGGCCAGCAGCCCCTCGCAGGAGGCCGCCGCGTTGTGGGCATTGGTGCAGCCGTTGCGGTCACGCATCGTCATGCACATCGACCTGCATGAAACGACCGATACGGATGAATCAGAATTCCGCCCGGCGCTGGCCGCACGGGATGGCCGGCCCTTTGAGCCCGGCGAGATTCCGGATGGGTTTTATCTGGTCGACGACACCGAGCGGCCGCAACCCGACTTCCACAACGCTGTGATTCGCGCTGTCTCGACCGTGACGCATATTGCCGAGGCCGATGCGCAGGGCGAAATCATCGGTTCGCCGGTCGTGGCTCCGGGCGTCATCCGCTACCCGCTAGGTGAACTGCACCTCTGCGCCGGCATGACCGATGCCCCCTACCGCACCACGACCGAGGTCTATCCCGACAGCCCGCGCACGGACGCCCGGACCTGCATTGCCGCTCAGGTGGCTGCGGTGACGGCGGCTATTGATTTCGCGCTCGAACACTCGCCCGGCTAAAGCCAAGTCGCGTCAGGAAACTTCTGATACCTCGCATGCCCCTGGCGACCACCGATCCCGGTTGCTCAGAACTTCAACCGCCCCGCAATACCCGCCGACGTACCCGGCATCAGCGTATTGCCCAGGCCCGCGGCCACTGCATACGGCGGCGCGATACGCGCGGGCCGGTTACGGACGGCCTTGACCATCCAGCCCCCGGCTTTCTCGGCGCTCATGCCGGGCATCTTCTTGTAGTGATCGGTGGGCGCGCTCATGGCGGTATGCACCAGCGGGTAGTGCAGGCTGGTGAAGGCAACACCCTTGCTGCGCAGTTCGGCGTCCATCCCTTGCGTTGCGGTGCCCAGCGCAGACTTGCTTGCGGTGTAGGCAGAAAAGTAGGCCGCCGGCATCAATGTGCCCCAGGTGAGCACGTTGATGATGTGGCCGTCACCGGCTTCCAGCATCGACGGCAGTACGTGATGGATCAGTCGCAACGGGGCGAAGTAGTTGATCTGCATGCAGCGGTCGTAATCATGCAGGCGCTCCAGTGATTTTGCTGCGGAGCGCCGGATCGAGCGGCCTGCGTTGTTGATGAGCACATCAATCTTGCCGTGCTCTTCGAAGAGGCTTGCCATCAGCGCATCAACCGCATCGTTGTCGGTCAGGTCGATCGGGTACGCCTGCGCCTGACCGCCACCGGCCGTGATCTCGCTCACCAGCGAGGCCAGCTCATCGGCGCGCCGCGCGGTCAACAGCACCTGGGCGCCCTCGGCGGCAAGCTGCAAAGCCCCGGCGCGGCCAATGCCACTGGATGCGCCCGTAATCAGTATCTTGCGGCCTGAAATCGTCGTTTTGCTCATTTGGTCTGCCGTGTCTTGTTATAGGGAAACACTGATCTATTCACACCACCAAGACGGAGCCGGATTGCGCCTGAAAACAGGCCACGCGGCGTTGCTCGTCGCTTATTTGGAATGACCAAACTTCACTTCTCGCGCCTTGCCTGGCCTGTTTTCAGGCAGCAACTTGGCGGCGTGAATAGATCAGTGTTTCCCTAAAGCAACACTGATTCAACCAGTGCATCGAAAGCCTCACGCGTGATGTCGCCATCCATAGTAGCGAGGCCACGCACGACGTCGTCCAGGCTGCGCTCACCGCCGCTTCGTTCGCGAATCTCGGCGTCGATCGCTCGCAGCCGTCCCACGGCCTTGGCAGTGATCGGACCATGCGATCGATCCACGTCCAGCGACTCGGCTTCGGCGCCCCACTCGGCGAGTGCCCGATGGGCCGCTTCGTAGCGCTCGGTGCTGAGCGTGCCGGAGCGGTGCAGGACTTCCAGCGAGTAATACTCGGCGAGTCCTTCGACAATCCAGTCGGCCTTGGGACCGCTGCTCGCACTCATCGCAACATGCACCAGCTCGTGAATCATCGTGCTGGTGCCATTGCCACTGATCATGGGGCGATCGGCATGGAGATACAGCGAGTTCGGGGCCGACAGCGCTCCACGCCACATCGGATCATCCGCACTGACGATAAGCAGCCGCTCCGGAAACTCGGGGAAGAGCTCCTGCATGGTCGGCAGCGTCCATCGCAGAAACGCGATCATGTCCATGCGCTTGATGCCCTGATCCACCGGGGCCGACACGGTGACCTTGGTACCACCAATGGTTTCGCGCCGAGTACCGATCTCGCCCATGAGCAGCCAACCGGTCGGGCGGTCGATCAGGCGGTCGTCATCGTCGACCTTGAAACGACCGCTGGTGTACTGCGGGTAACGGGTCACGACGGACCAACTCTGCGGCACATTGATCTCGAGCTTGGCTTTCGACTGGGTGCCATCCTTGAAATCAGTACGGACCGGCGGCACCAGATCATCCGCGCGGAACAGCGCCCAATCGGCTGTTATGTACCCGTCGTAGCGCCCATTGCTGCGCTGGCTTTCCAGTTGGACATCGTATTGCAGCCAGGCGTCTTCATCCGGCGGCGTCCACAGCGCTTCATTGCCCTGCATCGATAGCTGGCCGCTACTGAGCAAACCGCTGTGCCGAGCAGGGTCGATATAGAAGCGCATCCAGTTCACCCACTCCGGATTCTCCGACAAGCGAATCTTGACGGTGGCGATCTTCTCATCGGGTTTGACCCAGGCGGTGTAGAAGATGGTGAAGGCCGGCCGCTGCGCTTCCGGCGGTGCCGGCCTCGGTTGCAGGAGACTGCAACCGCAGAGGGCTGTCGCGATCAATGCGACGGTTAATGCGATCCGCATGAAATCAGTTGTTCCTGGGCTGGTGTGACAAGGGGGTTTGGGAGCGAACCTTACCAACCTCGGTTCTGAGGGCAGCGGCTTCGGCGACGCAGGGTCCATTGGAGCAAACGGCTTCCCGATTCAGACTTGGGGCACTAGCCAGTCGTCATTCATACCGGAGTATCCTCGGCTCATAACAAAAGATCCCAGGGTGCGAGTATGAGACTGACGTATCGCCGGTTCATGGTGATTTGTCTGGCTGCCGCGGTCGCAGGCTGCAGCGGTGACGAGGCTTCGAACAACGAACATGGCGCCAGCGGGGGCGTGACCCCAACTCAACCCGATGGGCTCGATCGCAGCTGTGACACGGCGCCCTACCCCTCTGCGGAATGGACGGCTTGCGAGGCCGCGAACTTTGCGCGAACGCTGGAAGCCACCACAGAACAGCTGTCGCCGGACTTCGAGTCGCGCTGGGTTGCACAGTCGACCACCAATTTGCTGGCGTGGACCGAGCGTTCGCTGACGGACCCCAGCTGGCTGGACCCGCGTTCCGGCAATACGACCGTTACGCCGCTTTGTGCAACCTGGTCGCTGCAGTGCACTGGCGATCCGTTCCGCCACCCCACTGTAGATGGACCGGATGGCAGCTCCTTTTACGAGACCGAGGCCGAGGTCATTCCGGTCGTGTTCTACGACGAGGGCTGTGCGCGGATCAGCGGACGAGTGTGGGCACCTCGGATTTCGACCGGTCAACGACTGCCCGCCGTGGTGATCGAGAATGGTTCGATCCAGGCCCCCGAAACCGCCTATTGGTGGGCGGCGCAACTGCTGGTGCGCGCCGGCTACGTGGTCATGACCTTCGATCCTCGCGGCCAGGGACGCTCTGACCTGCAGACGCCGAACCTGGGGCAAGGCGGCAACATCAACGCGAATGTCTTTGTGACAGGCCTGGTCAATGCCATCGATTTCTTCCGATCGGATCCGTCCACACCGTATTCCTGGAACGAGACCTGCTCGGGCACCTACCCCACCCCGGTGAGCGCAAACAATCCGCTGCATGACCGGATAGATCCGGACCGGCTGGGGATTACCGGGCATTCAGCGGGCGCGATCGGTGTCTCCACGGTTGCCGGCCTCGGTGCAGACGGTGCAGAGCCGTGGCCGGGACTGCAGGATGCCGAAAACCCGGTCGATGCACTGGTCGCCTGGGATCCTTTGGTATCCGGGTCCACGCCCCTGCTCGCGGGCCAGTTTGCTGTTCCTCGTGTGCCGGGCCTGGGCCTGACCGGCGATTACATCAGCGCCGACGACCTGAGCGTGGATGTATTGTCGGGCGTGTTCACGCTGGCGCCCTACACGACACCGCCCGACCCGGAGCAGCACCTGGAGCTGGCGTTCAATGACTATGTTGCGGCCGGCGTACCCGTGTATGCGTTGACGATCGCCGGCGTGACGCACTTTGATTTCAGCCAGGTCCCGACCTTTCCGTCGACATCGTGGTGTCCGGATACGAGCAGTGGCGCCTGCCGCGGCGGTTGGGGAATCGGCCCGTTGCAGCACTACACGCTGGCCTGGTTCGATCGCTGGCTGAAGCGGCCAGGAGAATCCGGATATGACGATGCGGACCAGCGCCTGGTGGACGATGCAGGGCCTGAGGGCGCGGCCAAGCTCAGCTTTCGCTACCACTCTGCGCGCGCCTACCCCGACCGCTCGGGAGCTTGGCAGCGTTGCGACGATATCCGCGCTGGGTGCACGAATTAGGTCGCCGCTGCCGGACAGCCAACCCGGGCAGCCTGCCGTTTTGCGGCACGCCCCGGTCCGCAACCCCTACCTCTCCGGAGGCCCACCAAAAGCCGCGCATTAAATGGCGGAAAGGCGTCCGCCGATGCCTCGAGTTTTACGACGGTCTGAATCGCTCGGGCCGGACTCACACAACCGGTTGCGACGCCGAAACATCACGCTCATCGGCGCGTCCCCGGCAAGATGGTTTCAGTCGCGACTGTACGTAGCGACAATATAGCGGCCTGATGACCACATACGTTTCTGGTCATCTCAAGACCCATCTTACGAGACCCTCTGTAATGCCCAACGCTTATCGCATGAGCGCGAACACTCTTTTGTCTGCCATTCTGATCACCAGCCTGTCCGCCTGCGGCGGCGGCTCGGGTGGCAGCAACAACTCGAACCCGCCGCTGGCGGATCAAGCCGTTACCGATATCGTCACGCCGGACGATGCCGCGGCCTACTTTTCGGCGGTGCTCGACTTGAGCAGAGCCTTCCAGATCAGTCCGTCGAAGGCCGCCCAGCCAAAGGCGCCGAACCAGAAAACCGTCACCACAACCGACTGCAACTCCGGCTATTACACCGAAGACGACGAGACCAATCGCCGGGTCTATGTCGATTGCGAATGGATTTCCGAATCCGGAAGCACGATCCAGCGACGTGTGCTCAATGGTCCGGAAACGCAACGCGTGCCGCTGCCGGATTCTGGTGACGCCGCTGGCGTGACCTGTGGTGCAGACACGGGGACGCAATATGGAGAACCCAGCCAGCGGCTTAGCGAGTACACGCATCTGCAATCCGACGACAACGTCAGAGAAAGCCTGCTCGAACAGAACCTGCTGGCCTCCTCGACCTTCGAGCTCGAAACCGTTGACTCGCAGAACTACCAGGACTACTGCATCGAATTCGATGGCGTTCGTGAAAACGACAACCTGCGGGATTCCCTGCCTGCCGCCGTGTTCGAATTCGGTCAACTCGTGCTGCACTCCAGAGAGCGTGCAGAGAACAGCGGGTTTATCGAAAGCCAGATCGACGGCGATGTTGCCCTCAATCTGGGCGAGCTGGAAGCCGGCTGCCCCATCGGGCCGGTGACGGTGGAAACCGTTGTCCCGCTTACGACCTCCAAGTTCTCCTACGTGACGTCAGCCGGCGAAATGCTGCTCACGGACAGCCGCGGAGAAACGGCCCATATCGAAGTGGTGCAGGCCAGCGAAAACGCCCAGTTCGCGATTACGGTGGGCGACACCACATCGACATATCGCTATTTCGACCTGATTTCCAACTGCGACGGCTTCTACTAAAGGTCACCAACCGACGCGCCAGGACGCGGCAGGGCGCCGTCCGCGCCCCCGCTGCGTTGTCATTGAGAACGCCACCGTTCGGTGGCGTTCTCGTGTCTGCGGCCAGGCTAGGCCGTCGATTCAATCAGCGGCCAGATGCGGGTAGTGGCCGACGTGGTCAATCTGCCCGGCAGTCGTCACGGCGATCATGCCCCGCAATCCTGCGCATCGGGGGGCCGCCGGTCTTCACTGTCGGGCAGGTACTCGGCGGCGCGCAGTTCCGCGGCAGACACGCCATCCAGTGCCACCACCATGTCGATCACGGCGCGACTGATGGGCTCCAGCGCCTGGACATCCACCATGTTCATCCGGTCCGCCGGGTCGAACAGATACATCGGCGCAGCAAGCAGGCTGACAACCGGTGTCGTAGAGAAGAAGTAGGCGGCATCGGTCGGCGGGTGCTTTGCTTGCGGCCGTGGCCAACCGTAGGGAGGCATCATCAACGAACGTCGCAGGTCCTGCTTGCAGACGGCAGTGGCGACGATGTCCTCCAGCTGCGGGATGTAGCTCGTGAACCACCAGCGCGGTTCGGGCTTGTCGGTAGGCACCAGCCGGCCGTCGACCACGGTGGCCTCCAGCGCCGCGTGTTCCAGGTGGATGGCGGCAACCACGTCGGACTGCAGGAACTCGCGGCGGCTGTCGACCATGTGGTGCAGCCCGGCACCGCCGGACATGTGGCCCCCGTTGAGCAGGAACAGCAGATTGTGTGGCCGCTGCGATTCCGGCACCTGGGCCCAGTACCTGGCCTGGGCCATGACCAGCGCAACGCCGCTGGCGTCCTCGACGGCAGAGTGCCACGGGCCATCATGGTGGGAGCCGATCATGATCCACTCGTCGGACCGGCCCGGCAGCGCAGCCAGCACGTTGTGTGACGTGGCCCGACGACGTTCGCTGTGGTGCTCGATGCGGGCATGCACGGGGCCGTCATGCATCATCGCCAACAGCCGGTCGCCGGCGGACCGCGACAGGTAGAGACCCGGCGCCGAGCGTGGCTTGGCGTCGTACGGCACGTAGTAGCGGTTGTCATCCCAGGGAAAATCCAGAATGCCGATGTAGCCGATGGCGCCCGCGGCGATCTCCGGGTCCATCACCTTCTGAAAGCGTTCGCCCATCGGCAGGACTTGCTGCAGGGTTTCGAACTCGTTGTCGGGGTCGTGGTGCCAGCGTGCGACATCGTCGCGAAGCGTCTTCTGGTCCATCACCATCAACGGATACTCGACCACCGCGATGCTGCCTGGCTTCACGTCGTCCAGCGTCGGGCTGAGCACCAGCTCGCCTTCCAGGTGGTCTGCATTCGCAGACAGCGGAATCGGCCAGGACGGAATCTCCGTGGCGTGCTCCGGCGCTCCAGCCGGCCAGACGGTCAGCGACCAATGCTGTTCTTCATGCCGTTCGACCGCGATGGGGTCGAGCAGCACGTCCTGCAGACCCCACTCCCGGAACTTGGCCGCAGCCCATTGTTCGGTCCAGTCGTCAGCGGCCCAGCCGGGACGCCGAATACCCTGCGCCTCGATCTCGGCGATCCAAGCCGTGATGGTGCGGGTGTCCGGAAGCACCGGGGTGGCGGATGGTGTTTGCGATGGCCCGGCGCAGGCTGCGACCGCGGCGCAGGCCAGGGTCAGTGCGGTGGCGCGGGCCAGCAGCGCCGCCTGCATTCGATGGCGTATCAGCATGGCGTCAGCTCACTCGAGAGTCAGTTGTGGGGGAAAAGCCCGTCAGGGCCACCGTGGCGCCGATGCCCACGAGCAGGCCCACCCAGGCCGGAAACACGGCAATGGCGACGCCCGTGAGCAGGACGACCCCGCGTTCGGTGGGATTGCGCGGGATCGCCATGGCAACGAATCCACAGGCAAACCCGGTGAGCACCAGGGTGAGTGACAGCGCGATGCCCATCAGCGGCTTCAGCCCCGTCAGCAGCGGTAACAGCAGAAACATCGCGGGCAGGCCCATGACGTAGTAGCTCGCAAGCCCCGAGAACAGCTGATCCATCGACTCCCGCCCGCGCTGCCATCGCTGCACGACGATCACATGCACCCCGGCCCAGAGACTGCCCTGCGTCGGAAAGAACGGCGCCGTCAACGCCATCAGCACGTTGCGGATGCCAACCGACAGATGCGAGCGGGCGGGGTTGATATCGACCGGGTCATCCGGTCGCTGGTCCGCCGACTGGCGCAACACCTCATTGCCGGTGACCAAATCCCCGAACAGGATGATGTAGGCGACCAGCGCCAACGGCAGGCATTGCAGCAGCAGGCTCACATCCGGCCAGCCGATTGCCAGCGGTGATGCCTTGGCCCAAACCTCGTGCACGGGCGGAAGGAGCACGCCCCACTGGATGTCGTAGTCGATCTCCCCGACCAGCGGCCCCACCAGCGCAGCCAGCAGAAAACCGGGGAGCAGTCCTAGCGACGCCAGGGTGCGAACAAAGCGGTTGCTGTCCCGCAGGCGCTGCAACGGCAGTGAAAACGCCAGCAGCAGACAGACGACACAGGCCAGCGTGGTGCTGATCGGCTGCGCCAGCAAATACTTATCGGCGTCGTCTAGGAACACCCGCTTGAACGCCGCAATGGCCGCGCCGAGGATGATGCCGCCCTTCAGCGGCGCCGGCAGCCACAGCATGAAGCGGTTCCCGAGTCCGGTCACACCGAGCAGGATCACGATGAACGCGAAATCCAGCGACAGGGCGGTCATGGCCTGGAAGCGCAGCTCCGGGCTGTCGAAGCCGCCGATGACGAAACTCAGCACCAAGGGAAGGGCCGGCGTGATCCAGCCTGGGGCGTAGGGCTCGCCGAAGACCAGGATCGCCGAGGAGATCAGCACCGAGTGGATCAGCGAGGCGGCCACCGCCTGCTCGAAACTCAGGCCGAAATAGCCGGTCATGATCGGCACCAGTGCCAACCCCGTCGCGGCGGCGACCAGCACGCCCTGCAGCCCTTCGGGCCAACACCAGCGCGCCTGGAGAAAGGGTATCCGCAACGTAAACGGCCCCCACTTGAAGCCGGCCTTGCGGCCGGCGTTTGCATCACTCATCAGATTGTCTCCTCCATCGGCGCCGGCTGGCAGCGCCAGCGCCTGAATTTTCGTTATCCGGCCGCAGCCTCGTCGCCCCAACAGCCGATCTGGACATTTAACAACCATGTGGTTATAAAGTAAATAACCGACTGGTTACAAACTATGTGTTCGGACAAACAAGATGACAGCTGAAGGGACAGAACGGCGACCGGCGGTCGGACGGCCGCGAAAAATGACGCGGGAGAAGATCGTCGCGGCGGCGCTTCAGGTGATGGAAGACGCCGACTTCGCGGCCTTGAGCATGCGGGCACTGGCCCGGCACCTCGGCGTGAACCACGCCACGCTCTACAACTACGTCGATGATCTTGCCGAGGTTGAGCAGCAGGCTCTCGATGAACTGATGTCGCGCATTCCCATGCCCGATGCAGCCAGCCCGGTGCCGTTGCGCCAGCAGCTCATCGAGCATCTGCTCGCGGTGCGGCGCACGCAGTTGCTGTATCCGAAGTTCTGCCATGCGCCGCCCGGCAGCCGTGCCTGGCGGCTGCACATGGGCTGCGTGGCGCAGGTGATCCGCGCCTGTTGTGGCGAGGACGATCAGGTCGAGGATGTCGCCATCGCCTACAACGCGCTGATCGGCCTGGTCGCGACCAGCGCCGAGCGGTCACGCGCCTCCGGCAGCAACACGTCGATCACGCCCGACCTCGAGGCGCTGGCCGCATTGCCAAGAGACGAATTCGAGCCGCTGTTCCGGCCCCTGGTCGCTAACGGTGGGTACGCACCCAAACTCACGTCGCTGGTGTATCGGCTGGACCACCTGATCGGACTGCTCATGCCACAGCTGCCGCCCCTGGACGAAGAAGCCATCGCGGCGATGCAAACCACTTTCAGCAAAGGGGCCGGCTCATCGGGTTGGTGAGCCGTTCGCGCGCCATCGACACCGCTTGAAAGCGGTGCGTATCAAGGGGGGAGAAACCCAGATGAAAGACTCCATGCCGGGCCTGCTGCTCGCCACGACCTGGATTGCGCTGTCCTGCGCAAATACCGCTGTTGCACAGGACAGCCTCGACGAATTGTTCGGTTACGATTCGGAGTCGGCCAACCCGGCCAGCGGTCAGGCGTCCGGCGAGTCCACGGAAGATGCCGACGATCAGGCCACCGCCGACGACCCGCCGAAAACCTACGATGTCATCACGCTGGAGGAGCCGGCCCAGCAACCGGCGCGAAAGCCTCCGCGCTCGGGCGGAACCGTGCTGGAGGAAATTGTCGTGACCGCGACCAAGCGCGAGGAATCGCTGCGTGACATCCCGGCGTCCATCGCCGCGATCGACGGCGAGGCCCTGGAATCCATGGGGGTACTGAGCATCAACGAGGTGTTGGAGGAGACACCCGGGGTGACGGCCAATTCGGCGCGACCCGGCGACCAGCGCATCGTGATTCGCGGCATCTCGACCAGTGCCTCGCCGACCAGCACGGTGCCATATCCGGTGGGCATCTTCATTGGCGACACCGCCCTGAACGAGCCCTATGCCGCCAGTATCACGCCGGACCTATCGGCCTTTGATCTCGCCGCGGTCGAGGTGCTCAAGGGGCCGCAGGGCACGCTGTTCGGCGGTGCGGCTCTGTCCGGTGTGCTGCGTTATCGCCTCAATGACCCGGCGCCGGATCAATGGGAAACGCGCTACTTCGGACAGCTCATCGCCCCGGACGAGGGCTCGGTAGGCTGGGCCCAGGGCCTGGTCGTCAATGTCCCGCTGCTGGGCGAAGGCGGCGACCTGGGTTTGCGCCTGGCCTATATCCGGCGCAGTTACCCTGGCGTCACGGACGATCTACGTCCCGAACAAGCCGCAAAGGACGTGAACGCCGGCGATGGCGACCAGATTCGGGCGGTGGCGCTGTGGCAACCCAGCGATGCCCTGCAGGTCAAGTTCACGTATCTGGAACAGAGCTACGACGCCGACAATGGCCTGGTCATCTCCGACTCGCCCGATGGCCCGCGGCAAACACAAGGCAGCCTGCTGCCATGGCCGAATTACCATAACTTCGGCCTCTACAACCTGGAGATCCAGTACGACTGGGACACGGTGCGGTTGGTGTCCTCCAGCTCGCGCACCGAAAAGCAGCGCTTCAACATCATCGACACCTACGGAACCCTGCTGGGGACGCCTCCGCCGGGCACGCCCGACGCGCTGGCGATTCCGTTCGTCACCGACCAGGAATCCAGCTCGTTTCAGCAGGAGCTGCGGCTCCAGTCCATCGGCGGCGAACGCTTCGAATGGCTGGCCGGCGCCTACTACCTGCACTCCCCGATCCGCTACGGACTGGTGCTGAACGCCGAGGCCCTCAACCAGACCGGCGTGTTGCTGGACGACACCGTGGACTCGCTGTTGGCGGTGGCTGACGTGCTCGGGTTGCGCGATGCGCTCGAGCAGGCTTTGGACTCGGTGGTCCCGGGCTCCACGGGCCTGGCCTGTGAATTGTCGGTGTTATGTGCCGAAACCAACGCAACCGCCCAGGAGCAGGCGTTCTTCTTCGATCTGACCTGGATCCCCTGGTCTCCACTGGAACTCTCCTTCGGTGGACGATTGTTCCGCACCGAAGTCGAAGGCGGCTTTGTCGGTCAGGGCGTTGGTGCCCGCCTGGTCAACAACGGAATGTCACCGGCCGATTTCACCGCGTCCATCACCGAAGAAGGCTTCAATCCCAAGATATCCGCGCTGTTCCGCTTCACCGACGAACACTCGCTTTACGCACTCGCAAGCAAGGGGTTTCGCTTCGGCGGCATCCAGAACATCCCGGAAAGCGAGATCGAGAACGTGCCCGGCACCTACAAATCCGACACGATCTGGAACTACGAGCTGGGCCTGCGCACACGCTGGTTCGACAACCGCTTCGAATTCGATCTCACGGCCTACCTGATCGACTACACGGATGCGCTGGTGGTGCTCAAGAACTCGTTGCAGATCAACTACTACGACAACGTCGGCAGCGCGCGCAGCGAGGGCTTCGAGGCCAGCATGCGCTGGCTGACTCCGATCCCAGGCGTGGTCCTCTCGGCAACCGGCGGGATGGTGGACGCACGCACGACGGTGCCCTTCGAAGCAGGTCGGAGCACGGTGCCGGCGGGCACGCCACTGCCGGGATCGGCCGAGTACCAGTACAGCGTGAACGCGGCCGTCTTCGGCTCGCCGGACTGGGCGGTCAACTTTGCCGGCCTGGTCAGCTACACCTATGTGGGCAAGACCTACAACGACATCACCAGCGAAGACCTGGTCAATGACTACGCCACCGTCAACCTGAGCCTGAACTTCACGATGCCCGGCATCAGCGGCCGCCCCAAGCTCACGTTAAGCGGCGCCAACCTGCTGGATGAAACCGCCCCCGTCAGTCGGATCAACAGCGCCGTGGGCAGCGACTTCTTCATTCTCAATGCGCCCAGAACCCTGTCTGCGCGCTTCAGCCTGGAGTTCGGCGCGTGAGCCTGCGTCATCTGATCGTCGTCATGCTGTGGGCCTGCACGCCGCTTGCCGAGGCCAGTGTCGTCACCATCGACGCCGGCCAGCTCGCCGGGCAATCCCTGGCGAAGGTCGACCGCTTCCTGGGGGTGCCCTACGCCGCCCCGCCCGTGGGCCTGCTGCGCTGGCGCGCCCCGCAGCCCGTGCGCCCCTGGGACGGGCTGCGGTCGGCACAGACAGCCGGCAGCGCCTGCGCACAAATCGGAAACTACTACACGAGCTTCGATGAGACCGCGTTCGACAAGCCCTATGGATCGGAGGACTGCCTCTATCTGAACGTCTGGGCGCCCCGCCCACTCAGGGACGGGCGGCCGGTTCTGGTGTTCTTTCACGGCGGCAGCGGCATCGCCGGCACGGCGTCCTACCCGATCTACGACGGCGAACGCCTGGCTGAAGCGCTGGACGCCGTGGTCGTCACCGCCAACTACCGCCTCGGCGTGCTGGGCTCGCTGCAAAGCCGCGCCCTGCACACCGGGCAGCCAGCAGAAGACTCCGGCAGCTACTTCCTGCTCGACATGATTGCGGTCCTCGACTGGACCCGGCGCAACTGCGCCGCCTTCGGGTGCGACCCCGACAATCTCACGCTGGCAGGCCAGTCGGCGGGCGCCGTCGCGGTACTGGGGCTGTTGCGCTCGCCGCTCGCCAAGGGGTCCTTCGCCCGCGCGATCAGCTTCTCGGGAATACCGTTTTCCGCGTCTGCGCAGACCGGTCAGCAGCGCACCGCCAAGCTGCTCGGCGAGTTGCTGCGCCAGCGCGCGGACGATGCACCGTCAGTGGACGACTGGCTGACCGCACAGCCACCACAGGCGCAGCGCGACTTTTTGCTCAACCGGTCGACGACGGAACTGCTCCAGGCCTCCGGTATCGGCCTGCCCCCGGCCTTTGTCGCCGACGGCCATGTGCTGATGGCGCTGGATGAGGATGAGGCGGATGAACCCGCGCCCCAGGTGGTGAGCGAGGTGCCTCTGCTCATCGGACGCACCGATGACGAGATGTCGACTCTGGCCGGGTTCAAGAATGTCGGCGCCAGTGCCGGCGCGCGCTGGCCCCTGGTCAACGGCGAGCCACGCGACGCCACCATCCATCAAACGCTGGGCCTGGTACAGCGCTGGCAACGCCGTGTGCGCATCGGCCTCGGCGATTGGCTGGTCGGTCGCAAACTGCGGCAGTTCGAACGGGCCTATGCCGCGCAGTTGCCCGCTGTTTATGTCTACCGCTTCGCGTGGGACGACTACCCCGAGCCTTGGCGCAGTGATTTCGGCACCCTCCATGGCCTGGATCTGCCGTTCGTGTTCGGCAACTTCATCGACGATCAGAAAAGCTACATGCGCTTTGCCTGGACACCGCAGAACGAGGCGGCGCGCCAGCGGTTGCACGAGGAGATCACAAGCAGCCTTCGACACTTTGTCCACACCGGACAGCCGAGCCCCGCCGCCAGCGACAGCTGGCCACCCTGGGGCCAACATGAATACGTGAGGACCTGGGACCAATGAACGCCATGCACCGCCTCGCCTGTTTGCCCTTGCTGGCCGGTCTGCTGTTCGCGGCGCCTGCGGCCGCGGCGCCGCCTGCCGATCCGCTGGACCATCTCTGGCCTGTGGCGGTGGCGCGCGACGGCTTCACCGCCCAGCGCAGCGAATACCTGCTGGCCGGGTTTGATCCCTTCAAGCTGACCCGGGCGGGCAATCAGGCGCTTTACAGCTACCTGAACATGCCGGCGTTCTTTCCGCATCACCTGGTCGCCGCGCAGGGCGAGATCACAACCCTGCCCCCTCGGCCCCGGACCGGGGCACATTTGCTGTCTCTGCGCGTGGAAGCGGCGCAGGGCACGCTCTCGCTGACCGAACTGCTGGCTGATCCACAAAGCCGGGTGCAGGGCTTGCTGATCCTGCAACGCGGGCAGGTCGTGGTGGAGCGGTATCCCGGCATGCGCCGCGAGGACAGCCACCTGTGGTGGTCGGTTGCCAAGTTGCTGGCCGGCACGATCGTGGCCGGCCTGCTGGACGAGGGGGCCATCGATGGCAACCGGGACATCGTCGCCTACCTGCCCGAGTTTGCCGGCTCGGGCTGGGAAGGCGCGAGTGTCGAGCATGTGCTGAACATGGCCAGCGGAATCGACGCGCTGGACTCGGCCGCCGGGTATGCAGACCCGGACTCGGGCATCGGACGGCTCATTTATGCGGAGGGAATCCTGCAGCGCAGCGACGGCGTCGAGGCCGTCGGGCACGATCGCGCGCTGCAGCTGATGACATCCGCTCGGCCGCCCGGGACCCGGTACGAATACGCATCCCCCAACACCAACATGCTGGCGCTGCTGATCGAGCGCGTCACGGGCCGTCGATACGCCGACGTTGTCCAGCAGCGCATCTGGTCCCGTATCGGCGCCGAGGGCGACGGCCTGCTGGGACTGAGTCCGGACGGCCGTCCGATCGCCCACGGGATGTATTCCTCGCGCTTGCGGGATCTGGCCCGGTTCGGCCTGCTGTTCACGCCCTCGGGGCAGCGCGCCGACGTGCTGTCGAAGCGCGCCCTGGCGAGGATGACCGATCCTGATCAGAACACCCATTTTCGTACCGCCACTGCAGCTATCGATCACCTGCATGCGAAGCTGGGCGAACGTCCGGTGAATGCGCTGGCCCAGTGGGATGCGATCTTTGCGGATGGCGATTTGTTCAAATCCGGATATGACGGCCAAGCGCTGTACGTTTCGCCACAGCAGGATCTGGTCATCGCGGTGTTCTCGACCAGCAAGGACAAGCGCATTTATCGCTACCTGCGCCCACTGGCCGCAGCCGTGGCGGCGGAGGCCGACCGCCGCCCATAGCCAGCATCGCGTTCGTATCCCTGGGACAGGTACGATGGGCCTCGTGCAAGCCGGGGCCGTGGCAGGAATGCTGCGTAGCCTCATCGCAGTTGCAGACCTGCACCAACCCACAGCAAGCGACACCGATCATGGCCTTTGACAGCTCCCCGGAACGCCCCGAAGGACCGCGCAACGTGTTCGGCGAACCGCTGGCCGACTGCAGCCACCAGCCCAAAACGGGATTTTTTCGTGATGGCTGCTGCCGCGGCGATGCCCGCGATCCGGGACGACATGTGGTCTGCGTCCGCGTGACCGACGCGTTTCTGACGTACTCGGCGAGTCGCGGCAATGACCTCAGCACGCCACGCCCGGAATTCCGGTTTCCCGGCCTGAAGCCGGGCGATCAGTGGTGTCTTTGCGCCGCACGCTGGCAGGAAGCCCTGCAGGCCGGTTGTGCACCGCGCGTCGTGCTGGCCGCCACCGACAGACTGGCACTGCAGACCTGCCAGCTCGCCGACCTCAAGAAACACGCGGTCGACATCTCGTAGCCCCTGCGCCGGGCGGCGCAAGCGTTCTCTACGGTGCGTCGGCGGCCGGCTTTGGCAGGCGGCCAGCCCAGTCACGGGTCCAGGCCTGGGTCACGGCCTGAAAACCCTCGGCCATGCCCTGCTTGCCGGCGGCGGTGAACCGTCGGCCCAGCGGTGAACTGAGGAACTCGACGTAGGCATCCACGTCGCCCTCGCTCAACTGGCGATACGTGTACGCCGCGCTAATGCGCGTGTACTGCTGGATATTGGCCCGAACCTGGGGCTCGACCACCTCCCATTGCAACCGGAACGCCTCCTCGTCCACGGGCTCCGCGCCCTCGGTGGTAGCCGCCACGGTCTGCATGATGATCAGCGTGACGTTCTCCTGCACGTCCATGGTCAGATCGGTCATGCCAATGGCGGCATCGATGCGGTCAGCCCGTTCGACCAGCGCCACGTCCTGTAGCAGCTGCGGCGCCAGCGCCAGCATGTGCTCGTTTGCCTGCGGGGTGGACGCCTGGACCTCGGCCTGTGTGATCCGCTCGCCTACCGGCGACTGATGCCATTCGATCAGGGTCTTGATGTCGGCCTTGCTGAGCCCCTCGTCGAGCTGCTGGCGAACCGGGTTCAGAAACCGCTCGACCGTGACCGTGCGTTCAGCAGCTTCCATCAGCATGGCCGACACCGCGGGATCGGAGTCCTCATCCTGCTGCATGCCCTGCTTCATCCCGGCGATGAATGTTTTGGGTAGATCGGCGAATTGCTTGGTGATGCCGGAGACATCCATCAGGGTATCGACGTCGGCTGTTGTCGCGGCGCAAAGGGGCACGGACAGCAGCAGGGACGCGCCCAGGAGTAAGGTTCGGTGAATCAAGGCAGAAACCAGATCGTTTGAGTCTGCCGCTAGTGTCTCAGCAACGCGTGAGGGCTAAAAGCCCACGCGGGCCGCCGCCGGACTCAAGCCGAGACAATACGCCGCCATTCGCCCGGTGCCAGCTCGTCCAGGCCCCAGGGGCCGATCCGCACACGCACCAGACGTAAGGTCGGCAAGCCGACAGCGGCCGTCATGCGCCGCAGCTGCCGATTGCGGCCTTCCCGGATGGTGATGGCCAGCCAGCTCGTGGGAACGTTTTTGCGAAATCGCACCGGCGGATCACGCGGCCACAGATCGGGCTCGGCGAGGCACTCCACCTCCGCGGGTTTGGTCGGCCCATCCTTGAGCGCCGGCCCGGCGGCAAGCTCGGCAAGCTGCTCGGCGCTCGGCACACCTTCCACCTGCACCCAGTAGGTCTTGGGCAGCTTGTGTGCCGGGTCGGCGATGCGTGCCTGTAGACGACCGTCGTTGGTGAGCAGCAACAGACCCTCGCTGTCCTTGTCCAGCCGACCGGCGGGGTAAACATCGCGGATCGGAACATACTCCTTCAGCGTTCGGCGGTCGCCTGCATCGGTGAACTGGCTGAGTACGCCGAACGGTTTGTTGAAGGCGATCAGTTGCTGCGCATGCACGCGTGGTCGTGGTGATTTCCTGCGGTTCGCTGAAGTCGCCATGGCATGAGTTTAGTGATGGGCACCTTGGACGACACGCCAACAATGCGCCTTGTCGGAACGCAGCTTGCCGGCTCGCCCGAATCGGGTAGCTCGGTGACCAAGCGAATACGCACGCTCACGGCCCATCCAAGGCGGTACGATAGACCGATTTCAAGCCTTGGATAGCCATGACCCAGTCCTCCGTCTCGTACAGTCTAGACAACGGCGTAGCCACCATCACCATTGATGACGGCAAACGCAATGCCCTCCCGCCGGCCGTGTTCGAAGAGTTATACGCCGCGTTCGACCGCGCAGAAGCCGATCAGGCCATGGTCATTATCACCGGCCGCGAAGAGGTGTTTTCGGCAGGCTTTGACCTGAAGGTGCTGAAATCCGGCGGCACGCAAACGCTCAAGATGTTGCGCCTGGGCTACCTGCTCACGGCGCGGGTGCTGGAATATCCCTACCCCGTGATCGCCGCCTGCAACGGCCACGTACTGGCGATGGGCGTGTTCCTGATGCTGTCCTGCGACTACGTGATCGGCACGCAGGGCGACTACAAGGTGTCGGCCAATGAAGTGGCGCTAGGCCTGACGATGCCACGGGTGGGCGCGGCCATGCTGCAACACCGGCTGACGCCGGCGGCCTACCAGCGGGCGGTCAACCTTTCGGAATATTTTGATGTCGACGCCGCGCACAGCGCCGGTTTCTTCGACGCTGTGGTGAAGTCCGCCGAGGTGATGCCGCGCGCGCTGGCGCTGGCCGAACAGTTCAGCCAGCTCGACATGCCCGCCCATGCCGCAAGCAAGCGCCGGATCCGCCATGACCTGATCCGCCACATCCGCCGTAGCGTCAAACTGGACCTGGCCGATGCGCTGATGCTGGGTATCCGCAGCGCCACACGTCGCACCTAGGACGGATAGGCTGCGCCGGTTACGGCAACACGCAGTCTGTTGCATCCAGCAGCATGTGAATGAGCAGGCCGACCGCGATGATGCGCGAAGGAGCCCAGACCAGGGCCAAGCCATACAAGGCGATGGCCGGCAGGCTGTGCAACGGATGAAACCCGATGCTGCAACGCAGTGGGTCAAAGACCGGATCGGCGAGCAGATGATCGAGATCGACCAACATCGTCAGCACCATGATCAGCCACGCCTGACGCCATCGGTCGGGAAACCCCACACGAGCCACCAGACCCGGCAGCAAGACATGCAGTGGCAGATGCAATAGCGCGAAGCTCACCCGGCCATTATGGTCGAGCTCCGCGCCGTATGCCCGCTGCGGCGCCCAATATCCATGCACGTAAAATCAGTCTTCGTGCCGGTCGAGCCGACTCGGCCGTCGACACCATGCTCCGAGAGGCCACCCGAACGATGGTGGGCCGACTTGCACCAGAGAATTCAACATGAACCTGACGAACCGACTTCAATCCACGGCGCAGATCGCCATTGAACAAGCCCGCGATGCGGGCCTGCCGGTGGAGCGCGCTGAACAAGCCTTCAGCGACACCATCCGTCCGCGGTTGGTCCAGATGCTGTCGCCATTGGTTATTCCATTCGTACGCCGTTCCGGGGTGCGCCTCACCGAACTCGAACCAGGGCGTGTCGTCGCCACGATGCCGCTCAAGCGCAATGTGAACCACATCGGCACGATGTACGCCGGCGCGCTGTTCACGTTGGCCGAGTTTCCCGGTGGCCCGCTGCTGCTTGCGACGTACGGCATGTCGCGTTTCATTCCGATCGTCACCGACCTGCGAATGGAGTACGTCAAGGCCGCCAAAGGCCCGGTGACCATTGAACTCACGCTCACACCGGATGAAATCGAACGCATCGAGGCCGAAACGCTGGCAACCGGCAAGGCGGAATTCGAGCTTCGCGGCGAACTGAAAAACCGGCAAGGCGAGGTCGTCGCACGCAGTGTGGCGCTTTACCAGATGCGCCCCAAGCGGCGCTGAGCACGGCATCCGGCTGGTCATCACCAGCCAACGCCGCCGAGTTCTCGGCAACCAGGCATGTCGCGCCTTTCCACGGTCTGCAGGCGCCGTTCGGCAACAAGATGGGTGCGATCAAATCTTGCCCGCATCCACTCCGTCGGGTCCTGGGCGACGTATGATCTGCGCCAGACCCGATCCGGCGTAACATCATGAAAGCCCCTCTGCTGCCCTCCGACGAATCCGTCCGCCAGGAAGCTGTCGACGAACTCAAGCTGGCCAGTGACACGTTCGAGGCGAATTTCGACCGGATCACACGCCTGCTGGGCACGCTCGTGGATGTGCCGATCACGGCCTTTTCCGTGATCGACAACGACCGGCAGTTCTTCAAGGCCAGTCAGGGCCTAGACGTGCGGGAAACACCTCGAGATGTCTCGTTCTGCGGCCATGCGATTCTGCAGGACGACATCATGGTGATCGAGGATGCCAGCGGCGACGAGCGCTTCGCCGACAATCCGCTGGTCACCGGTTATCCGAACATCCGCTTCTACGCCGGCGTCCCGGTGCTGTCCCCCACCGGTCGCAAGGTCGGCACGCTGTGCGCAATCGACCACAAGCAGCGAACACTGACCGAGCGGCACCGCCAGGCGCTCATCGATTTGCGTGAATTGCTGGAAAGCGAACTCGTGCTGCGCTCGGTATCGGTCAAGGACCACCTCACCGACCTCTTCAATCGGCGCTACTTCGACGAAACCGTAAGCAGGGAATGGCGTCGCGCTCTTAGGGCGACCACACCGGTTGCGATCATGCTGATCGATGTCGACCGGTTCAAGGACTACAACGACAGCTTCGGTCACGCCGCCGGCGATGAATGCCTCAAGCAGGTCGCGGGCGTGCTGAAAACCGTCGGCCGCCGCGAAGGCGATTTCGTCGGCAGATTTGGCGGGGAGGAATTCGCCGCCATTCTTCCCGGCACTGACAAAGACGGCGCCGAAGCGGTTGGAGAGGCGATCCGTAGCGGTGTCGAAGCCCTAGGCATCGACCACCCGAGTTCGGAGGCCCGATGCGTGACGGTAAGCATTGGCGTGGCGCTGGCGACCAACCCCGATGAACTGGCGTTGGGCTATGCCCACTTTCTCAACCGAGCGGATGAAGCGCTTTATGCCGCCAAACGCGGCGGTCGAAATCAGCTGCGCTTTCATACGCCCTGACGCGCGCCAACATTGCTTGCGTGGCGCGACGCGTCCGCGAAAACCAAGCCGGCGGCGTGACTTCCAATGGCCCGCTCAACGGTTGGCCGGTCCTCGAGTTCAACCTGCGGCCGCGAGATCAGATGCTGCAACACCGGCCCAGCTAGCTGCGCCAGCTCTCACTGTCATTCCGAGCACTCACCCACCAACAAGCTGCGGTGAACCGAACGAGCGCGCCGTCTACGAACGGGCTAAACGCCGGCCGGATGGCATCGATGATCTGCTCGCGGCGCGCAGTACCGACGGTTTGCAGTGCGCGGCCCACCGGTCCCATGCGGGCCAAATAATGGGTTAACTCGGTTTCGGGGAACACACAAGACGCGTCGTCGGCTTGAACCGAAATGTCGGACCAGCCGCTCGCGCCAAGAATGGCGCGAATTCGTTCCGGTTGGGACAGGCCGAACTGGCCAGGCATGGTCGGATCGCGTGGCGGCAGTTCCGGCAGCCAGGACACCGCCGCGCGCTCGGCAGCCGTCATGAAGGGATTGTCTTCGGGCCGTCTCCAGCAGACGAAATGCAGACGGCCGCCGATCTTCACGCCGTGCCGCAAATTCGAGAACGCCGTGACAGGGTCGGCAAAGAACATCACGCCGAAGCGCGAGAAAATCACGTCACGCAGCCCATCTTCGAAGGGATGAGTCTGGGCGTCCGCATGGATGAACTCGACGTTCATACCCGATTGCGCCGCCCTGGCCTGGGCGGCCTGCACCATAGGCCCGGACACATCCACCCCCACGCACCGGGCCGGCTCGCCCAGGCATTCGGCCACAGCCAGCGTGGTCGCCCCGGTACCGCAGCCCACATCCAGCACCTCTCGAGCCGGCTCCGCCAGTACATGCTCGGTCAGCCGCTGCTCAATGGGCCGGAACATCTGATCGAGCAATGCCTGCGATTGCACCCAGGCCTCACCACCCACACCGTTCCAGAGTTGCTGCTGTTGCTGCCGCGATGTCGCAGTCATGACGCCCTCTTGTTGCTCAATCCGAAACCGATGGGCAGTCTGCAACTTCAAGTCAACTTGAAGTCAAGTCATGCGTGATCTGGACATCTCGGAGGTCGCCCGGCAGGCCGGCATCCCGCCGTCAACGCTGCGCTACTACGAAGACAAGGGGCTTATCCGATCCGTCGGACGTCGGGGATTGCGGCGTCAGTTCGACCCGGCCGTTCTGGAACAGCTCGCGCTGATTGGTCTAGGCCGCATCGCCGGCTTTTCACTGAACGAGATTGCTCAGATGTTCGGGGCTGACGGCCAACCTGCGATCAACCGCGATCAACTCGCAGCCAAGGCGGAGGAGCTCGACACCACGATTCGCCGCCTGACGACCATGCGCGACGGCCTGCGTCACGCCGCCGCCTGCCCCGCCCCCAGTCACATGGAATGCCCAAAGTTCAGGAGAATCCTGCGGAGCGCCGGGCGACGAAAGCAGTGACCCACCCAGCGCCCCCCAACAACGCCTCGAAGTACCGGCGCCAAAGCCGAATGTGGGACCATCTCACGATCCCCCTGCTCCTAAATCACCCGCACATGCTCAGAGTCGCCATCACCCTGGAAGGCCGGACCATCGAAGACATCGACAAGGCACTGGACGAGGCTCGCCGCCAGGTCCTCAACGGTGACCGCTCCGGCTCGGATGCCAGCGAAAGCGGCGCCTTCAAGTTTCAAGTCACCGGTCAGGAAGAAACCTAATGCCCGCCATTCAGTGCAGCCCGCAAGTGGAGGCGCTGCGCAGCGCCGTCACCACACGTCGCTCGATCCGCCAGTTCACCGAAGAACCCATTCCCGAAGATGTCCTGCAAGACTGTCTCGACATGGCCTTGCTCGCGCCGAACAGTTCCAACCTGCAGATGTGGAATTTTTATCGGGTCACCACACCCGACAAGCGAGCACAGCTCGTCAAAGCCTGCATGAGCCAAAAGGCCGCAAAAACCGCGGCAGAGCTGATCGTCTGCACCGGGCACACACGCAACTGGCGGCGACACGCCAAGGAGATTCTCGTGCAGTGGCCGGGAGGCAACCCGCCCAAGGTCGTGCAGCAGTATTACGGAGGACTGGCGCAGTTCATGTACGGCACGGTCCCGCTGGACATGCTGGGACTCGGCGCCCGCGCAAAGAAGACCGTGCGCGACGCCATAGGCCTGGTCCGGCCGATGATGCGCACCCCCAACACCGGTACCGACATGCAGCTCTGGGCGGCCAAGTCAGTCGCCCTGGCCTGCGAAAACCTGATGCTGGCGCTGCGCGCCTATGACTTCGACAGCTGCCCGATGGAAGGCTTCGACGAAGACCGGGTCCGGCGAATCTGCGGCTACGGCCGGCATGAATTCACCGTCATGGTCATCGCTGCCGGCCGCCGGCACGAAAAAGGGATATATCACGAACAGATACGCTTCGACCGCACCCGGTTCGTGCATGAAATCTGATGGAATGGATCACATGATTGAGATTTCGACTCGATATTCGCCGCTGCGCAAGATTGATACACTTTCCCGATGCGGGTGCCTGTGGGCATGCGCGTGAGTATGACCCTTCATTCACCCAAAGCAGTTCGGTATTTTCCCAAGCGTTGCGGCGACAACGGCGATCAACCGGACAGGATTCTATTGTGCTGACAATCAAGACATCTCGCTGGGCGCTGTTCGCGTCTTGCCTCGCGCTGCTTTCAACCGGCTGCTCATTGCACAGACCTGTTCTGCAACCCGATACCAGGGCGTCCATCGACAGCACGGACGTGACGCTGATTATCGAACAGGAAGAGATCATCGCCACATTCCGGAGTGCAAACAGTTCAGCCGCGATGATGCAGTTCGGCCTCATCGGCGCGGTGATCGGCGCATCGCTTGACGCGGCCGGGGACAAGAAATCTGCGGCTCGCGCCGAGAGCCGGGTTACCGAAGTGCGCAACGCCCTGTTGGGCTTCGAGTTCGACGCAATGATGGAGGCGGCCCTCGACAGATCGCTGGCAGGCAGCGGCTGGATCAATGCCACTCGCCCGGCGCTCGTGACGACAACTCAAGCCTCGGATGATCTCGACGCTCGGCTCAAGGCCGGGACGTCGGATACGCACCTGTTCACTAACGTGCGCTACCTCATCAACGATCAGTTGAGTTCGGTGACTGTCGAGCTGCAAGCGATGCTGCTGCCGCAGTCGCCTGCGTTTCAGACGGTTTCGGGAAAGCAGTTGGCAGGCCCACCCTACGCCCAGCAAAGCAATGCGCTTTACGGCAATACAATCCGGCACTCGGCGTATTTTGATGACATTGGCTTCGAGGCTCGGAAGGCCGCCTGGGTGGCCGACGATGGAGCGTTGCTGAAAACGGCGCTGATCGCCGGTATCGAAGAAGTCACAACCGTATTGCTGGCCGACCTGCAAAACCCCAAAAAAGACATCAATCGAAAAGCAAAGCTGCAGTTCTCGGATCCGACGCGCGAGATACCGCCCACGTTCATCGCACGTGAACTGAGGGAGATCGGCGATGCCACACGGGTCCGTTGGTCAAACGGTCACCTTTCGACGTTCATCCCCGCACACGCGCTGGCGCAACAGGCGGCCGCACAAACCGATTAAGTCGCCGTGCCTATTTTCAGAATTCGCCCAGGCCGCGGCCTGCTCGGCGCTGCTGTTGTGTTCGGCCTCGCAGCTTGTGCCTCGCCGAAAACGCTCACCGACGTGCAAGTGACCCCCACCCAGAATCACGCCATATTTTCCGAGAATTGGAGCGATAGCGCCCCCGCCGAGCTGGCGGCGTGCAAGTTTCAGCTAGTTGCGCTCACTGATGCGCGGCGCAATCGGAGCGACATTGGCGTGCATGGCAGTAGGCGCTACGTGCTGGACAGTACGCTGGGCTGGGTACGCGAAACCTTGCTGGCTATACCGACCGTCTCTGACGAGACCGGACGTCCGACGCAGGGGGAGTTACTCCGGCTTGGCGTGCAGGGACATTCGAAAACCACCAGTCGCACAATCACGATCGCCATCCGGCTTCGGATCGCATCCTCAGAAAGGGACACCGTGCTGGTTGCCCGGGGCTCGGATACGTCGGTGAACTGGGCTGGCGAGGCAGAGGAGATCAACGAGTCTCTTGATCGCGCTGCCAGCGACCTTCAGCAGCAGGTGCTGCGCGAGATCCGCCAGTTGCCGGACTGCATGGGCCAAAGCCCAACCGCCAAGCTCTATGATGCTCCCGGTCACGCCACGCGATAGACATAGGCCGCAAGATGGCAGTGTGTTGATCGCTTTTAGCTATCATCAATGGGCGCAGATTCAATTTCACTAATGGATCAAGGGCGCGTAACGTTGGATCACATCTAGCCTGTCGGGTGACACCATGCCTTTGATCCAGAAATTCCTGCGCGCGCTGCTCGGACATCCGGAACCGGAACTGGTCCCGATTCCGGTACGTTGCAACTTTAATGACAACTACTACGGTGATCGGGTCTGCCGCGCCGAACACCGCGTGCAGGCGGCAAAGTTACCGGGCTGATTTCGCCAGCCGGGGCTCGTCCGTGATTCCCAGCAAGCAGAGCAGACACGATGACCGCATCGCCCGACCAAGACGACATCCGGGCCTCATTTCCGCCATACACCCCCGTGCCGCTGGGCCAGGGCGTGCGGCGGATCACCGCGCCGAATCCCGGCCCGCTCACCGGCACCGGCACCAATACCTATCTGCTTGGTGACGCCCGGGTTGCTGTGGTCGACCCCGGCGTGCGCGATGCCCGCCATCTGGATGCCATTCTGGCGGCCTGCGATGGTCGACTCGGCTGGATTCTGCTAACCCACACCCACCCCGACCATTCCCCCGGTGCCCGGGAGCTGGCCGCCGCCACTGGCGCCCATATCTACTCGCACCACGAGGTTCTACAGGGTCCGCGCGATGCGGATTTCGAGATCGATCAGTTGCTGGATGAAGGGGATCAGCTGGACTGCGGCGACTTCCAGCTGCGCGTGCTCTACACGCCAGGCCATGCAAAAAACCATCTCTGCTATCTCAATGAAGCCAGCGGTGACCTGATTGCCGGTGACCAGTTCATGGACGGAGGCACGGTCGTCATCGCGCCGCCCGACGGCAACATGAAGGACTACGTCGGCTCGCTGGAGCGGCTCAAGTTGGAGCCGATAAGGCGCATCCTCCCGGCCCACGGCAACCCGCTGACACCGCCCGGCACCGTGATCGACGCGGTGATTGCACACCGTATGAAGCGCGAGGCGCTAGTCGTCGATGGCCTGATCCGCTTTAACGCCCCGGTGACGCTGGAAGCCTTGCTCCCGGTGGTATACGCCGACGTCCCCAAGGCCATCCACCCGCTGGCTGCACGCAGCCTGATCGCGCATCTGGACAAGCTGGTCGAAGATGGCCGGGTCAGCGCGGACGGTGGAACCTGGCGCCTGCTGCACTGAGGCAGCCATTCATGAACGCCCAGGGCTAGGGAAACACTGATCTATTCACACCACCAAGACGGAGTCGGTTTTCCCTAGATCGAACGCTGGTTCACCCGCTGCATCAGCGCCTCGGCGCTCTCGACCCGCTCGGAGTAGCGGTCGGTCAGGTAATCGCTATTGTCGCGTGTCAGCAGCGTGAACTTCACCAGCTCTTCCAGCACGTCGACAATGCGGTTGTAGTAGCCCGAGGGCTTCATGCGGCCGGCCTCGTCGAATTCCAGGAAGGCCTTGGGTACGGAGGACTGGTTGGGGATGGTGATCATGCGCATCCATCGCCCGAGCACGCGGAGTTGGTTGACGGCGTTGAAGGACTGCGAGCCGCCGCAGACCTGCATTACGGCCAGGGTCTTGCCCTGGGTGGGGCGCACGGCGCCCAGTGACAACGGCACCCAGTCGATCTGAGCTTTCATGATTCCGGTCATCGATCCATGGCGCTCCGGCGAGCACCAAACCTGCCCCTCGGACCACGTCACCAGGTCACGCAGTTCCTTCACCTTGGGGTGGTCGGCCTCGCAGCTGTCCGGCAGCGGCAGCCCCGTGGGGTCGAAGATCCTCACCTCGCCGCCCATTCGCTCCAGCAGGCGGCTGCATTCCTCAATAACTAACCGACTGTAGGAACGCTGGCGCAGCGAGCCATAGAGCAGCAGGAACCGCGGCTTGTGCTGAGCATGCATCCGGCTGAAGGCGTCCGCCGCGGGGACCGAAAACTGCTCTTCATCCAGCGCTGGGAGCTTGTCGTCCAGAGTGCTCATGCGGCGGTCAGCTCCTTGAGGCGAGCCGGCCAGCTGTCACGCGGCGAGGTGGCGAGCTCGGCCAGCGCGTCCACCCGTGCCTCGATCTGCACAATCGTGGCTCGAAACGCCTGTGCCACGACGGTCTCCGGGCCACCCAGCTTGGACGGGTCCTCCAGCCCCCAATGCAGCTTGATCGCCTGGCCGAACCAGACCGGGCAGGCTTCCCCCGCTGCCGAGTCACAAAGGGTGATCACCACGTCCGGCTGAAAGTCCTCGAAATCGTCCCAGGACTGGCTGCGCAAGCCCTCGGTGGGGTAACCCGCCTCTGCCAGGTAGGTCAGCGACAGCGGATGCACCTCGCCAGCCGGCTGGCTGCCGGCGCTGCGCGCCTCAATGGCGCCGCCCGCCCGCCGATTCGTCACGGCCTCGGAAAGAATGCTGCGGCAGCGGTTGTGCGTGCAGATGTAGAGAATCTTCATGACTTGGCGAGACCTCGCTCGTACCAGGGTTTGGTGGCGTTGACGATGCGAACGACAGAGAGCATGACCGGCACCTCAATCAGAACCCCGACCACGGTGGCCAGTGCCGCACCAGACTCGAACCCGAACAGGGCAATGGCCGCGGCCACCGCCAGCTCGAAAAAGTTGCTGGCACCAATCAGCGCCGAGGGGGCCGCCACGCAATGAGCCTCACCGCTCCAGCGGTTCAGCAGATAGGCCAGGCCGGAGTTGAAGTACACCTGAATCAGGATGGGTACGGCCAGCAACAGAATGATCAGCGGCTGACGCACGATTTGCTCGCCCTGGAACGCGAACAGCAACACCAGCGTGGCCAGCAACGCGACGATGGACACCGGCTGCAACACACCCAGCACCGACTCCAGCCGTGCCTCGCCGCCTGACGCCAGCAGTCGCCGCCGCAGCAATTGGGCGAGGATCACCGGCACGACGATGTAGAGGCCCACGGACAGCATTAGCGTGTCCCAGGGCACGGTGATCGATGCCAGCCCCAACAACAGGCCGACCAGGGGCGCGAAGGCAAAGACCATGATCACATCGTTCAGCGCAACCTGGCTCAAGGTGAAATGTGGCTCGCCGTCCGAGAGGTTGCTCCACACGAAGACCATCGCCGTGCAGGGCGCGGCCGCCAGCAGGATCAGCCCGGCCAGATAGGCGTCGATCTGATCGGCGGGCAGCCAGTCACGGAACAGCGTGGCGATGAACAGCCAGCCCAGAAACGCCATCGAAAACGGCTTGACCGCCCAGTTCACAAACAGCGTGACGCCGATGCCCCGCCAATGGCGCCGCACCTGGTGCAGCGCGGCGAAATCGATCTTGATGAGCATGGGGATGATCATCAGCCAGATCAGCGCCGCCACCGGCAGATTCACCCGCGCCACTTCCATGCTGCCCAGGGCCTGGAACAGCCCCGGTACGAAATGGCCCAGGCCGATGCCCACGACGATGCAGGCCCCCACCCAAACAGTCAGATAACGCTCAAAGATCGACATGGCCGGGCTGTCCTCGCCCGCCACCTCGGCTGGCGTGAGGTTTTCTGTGCTCATGCGTCCTCCTGTTCGCAGTGCAGGTCCGGCGTGCAACCGGCACCGCTCTCGCTGCAGCAGTTTTCGGTCAGAAACCCCAGCAAGGCATTCATCGCACTGAAATTGGCCGAGTAGAAAATGAAGCGCCCTTCCTGCCGGGACTGGATCATCTCGGCGTGACGCAGCTCCTTGAGATGAAAGGACAAGGTTGCCTGGGCGATGTCCAGCCGCTCGGCCAGGACACCCGGGTTCAGGCCATCCGGCCCGGCCTGGACCAGCGCGCGAAAGATGGCAAGGCGGGTTTCCTGGGCTAGCGAGGCGAGCTTGAGGGTGGCCGTTGAGTTATCCATATTTCCATTATGATCGAATTATCGAATTAATGAAACCTGCCGCTGAATTCGGCGTTCGCGCGGTCATCCGCCATAATCGTCGCGTTGCTTCCGGGGATAATTTAGATGCGAACAACGTCGTTTTGGCGCCGTGGATGGGTGGGGGTCGCGGCACTCGCCGCATTGGGTTCGGCCGGCTGCGTCTACGGGCCGGAGTCCGTGGATGCCGGGCACGAGGGCGTACAGGTCGACCAGCCGTGGTTTTTCGGCACACCTGGCGTGGAAGCGCAGCCACGCAACACCGGCACGCACTGGCTCTGGTGGACCTCGCATCTCGTCGAATACGACGTGCGCCCGCAGCAGTTCAACGAGAAATTCAACGACCTCGTGACCGCCGATAACGTCCCGGTGGACTTCCGCGCCTATCTGCTGGTGCAGCTGGAACAGGGCAAGACGCCAATTGTCCACGAGAAGTTCGGCCCGAAGTGGTACCAGACCAAGGTGCAGGAGGTGTTTCGCACCGCCCTGCGCGACTTCGCGCGCGGCCAGCGCGTGTTCGATCTCACGACCGATGCCACGGTGACTACGCAGGGTGAATTCGCCATCCTGGAAACGATTCGTGAGTACGTGCAGGCCGAGTCGCTGCCGGTGCAGGTCAACCGGGTGGTCATCGGTGGCGTGACCCCGCCCGCCGTCGTGCTGGAGGAGACTGCCCGCACGGCCGCCCAGGAGCAACGCACCAAGACGGAGGTCGCCCGCGCACGTGCTGAACTCAGCCGGGCCGATGCGGAGCGGAACAAGGCACTGGCCGACAAGGCCTACGCCTCGGCGTTCGGCTTGAACCCCGACCAGTTCCTGACCTACCGCAGCCTGGAGATCCAGAAGGAGATGGTCGAAGTGGTCAAGACCAAGGACAAGGTCTCGGTGATCATTGGCGCGGGTGGTGCATCGGCAATGCCCGTGGTTCCCACTCGCTGAGAGCGCCTTGAACACCCAACGCAAAGTTCGCCTGAGCCTTGGCGACTCGCTGAAGATACTCGGCCCCTACGTCTACGAGAACTTCTTCGAGCAGCTGAAGACGATCTGGTTCATCGTCGCCTATCTGCTGCTGTTCCAGATTTTGGTGCTGGGCCTGCCCATCGTCCACGCGATCATGATCGGCGTCGGCATCGGCATCGTCGCCTTCGGCCTGATGTTCTTCATGGAGGGGCTGCGGCTGGGATTGATGCCACTGGGCGAGACCATCGGCGCCGTGCTACCGCGCAACTCCACGTTGCCGATCATCCTGGGCTTCGCGTTTCTGCTCGGCATCGGCGCCACGTTCGCCGAACCGGCCATCGCCGTGCTGCGCAGCGCCGGCGCCGGCGTGCAGCCGGACCAGGCCCCCCTGCTCTACAGCCTGCTCAACGACTTCGCCAACCAGCTCGTCAGCGTCGTCGGCATCGGCGTGGGCGTCGCCGTGATGCTGGGCATCCTGCGGTTCTTCCTCGGCTGGTCACTGAAGCTGTTCATTATCCCGCTGATCTCCCTGCTCTGCGGGCTGACGCTCTACGCGCATTTCCATGAAATGCTGCAACCGGTGCTTGGCCTGGCCTGGGACTGTGGCGCGGTGACAACCGGCCCGGTGACGGTGCCGCTGGTGCTGGCGCTGGGCATTGGCGTCTGCCGCATCGTCGGCGACGGTGATGCCGGCAATGCCGGGTTCGGCATCGTCACGCTGGCCTCACTGTTCCCGGTTCTGGCCGTGCTGATGCTGGCGATGTGGCATGTGCAGCAGGACGACTACTACGGCCAGCCCAACTACACGGGCGCGCCGGTGATCGAACAGGCCGACAGCGCACCGGAGCCACCGAGATCCAGTGCTTCGCGCCGCGAAGGGTTCACCAAGGATGAGTTCGACCGCTTCCTGCGCAACGGCACACCGGCCAGCGATTACGAACTGAAGTTCGCTGGCGGCAGCCCGCAGCTCATCGAAGGCCGCATCGTGCTGGACGACTCGACGCTGATTCTCGAAAAGCGCCAAGCCTTGCAGGCCAAGGTCGTGTCGAAGTCGGTCTGGGACCCGTCCGTTCAATTCCTGCAGGAGCTCAAGGCCGGCGGGTCTGCTGCATTGCGCGCCATCGTGCCGCTGTGCCTGTTCCTGCTGCTCACGCTGCGCCTGGTCCTGCCGGAGCGGTTGCGCAACCGCGATGAAATTTTCATCGGCATCGCCTTCGCGGTGATCGGCATGAGCCTGTTCATCCTCGGTATCACCCTGGGCCTGACTCCGCTGGGCGCGCAGCTGGGCAGCAATGTCCCGCTCAGTTTCGCCACACTCACGCCCTGGGGCGCCGAAGGCCTGCGCGAGCCGCTGTTCGCATCGGCCACCACCGGCAAGATCATCGCCGCGATCTTCGGCTTTTTCCTCGGCTACGGCGCCACGCTGGCCGAACCGGCGCTGAACGCGCTGGGCGAGACCGTGGAGAAGATCACCATCGGTGCCTTCAAGAAATCGCTGCTGATGCAGTCCGTGGCCTTGGGCGTCGGCTTGGGTATCGGCGTGGGCGTGATCAAGATCGCGTTCAACATTCCGCTGGAATACCTGCTGATCCCGCCCTACCTGCTGCTACTCGGCCTGACGCTGATCTCCTCCGAAGAGTTCGTGAACTTCGGCTGGGACAGCGCCGGCGTGACCACCGGCCCGATCACCGTGCCGCTGGTACTGGCCATGGGCCTGGGCATCGGCGGCACCGTGCCGGGCGTGATCGACGGTTTTGGCGTGTTGGCGCTGGCCTCGGTGGGGCCGATCATCACCGTGCTGGCCGTGGGCCTCATTGTCTCGCGCGCTCGTAGCGGCCAGCCGGCGGACGTCGCATGAGCCATTTCGAGGTGTTGCACAAAGTCTCGCTGGTCGCGGCCATCCTGCCGCCGGCGACCGTCAAGCCGGTAATCGAACGGCTGTTCGCCTCCGGTGAACGCAATGCCTTTGTCACCAATGCCCGCGGCACACTGATTCGCACGGAGTGGATTCAGCGCTTCCTGCCGGTGATCAGCCCGGAAAAGGAATTGCTGCGATTCCTCGTACCCGACGCGCAGGTCGACAGCGTGATCCGCGAAATCTCGGACGCCGGTGGCCTGCGTTATCCGGGCTCCGGCGCGGTGTACTCGGTGCCTTGCGACGATCTCTACCACACGCCGGATTTTCCAATCTGGGAAGGCCTGGGCGCGGAGGAACCGGGCACCGATGCCTCGATCGGCCTGCGCGAGAATCTGGCCGCGATCTCCTGCATCCTGCAGCCGGAGCAAACCGAAGCGGTATCCCGCGCGGCCATGCAGGCCGGCGCGCATGGCCCGGTCGTCTACTACTGCGAGGGCCGCGGGCTACGCGACCGGCTGGGCTGGCTGCGCATTACCAAGAAACGCACCAAGGAAGTGATGACCGTCATCGTCGACAATGCCGACGCCGACGCCGTGGTCGAGGCCATGACGGTGGCCGGTCGGCTCACCATGCCGGGCCGCGGCTTTCTCTACCGCATGCCGGTGCAAAAGGGCATCGTCAACCTCCCGAGCACCGTGGGCAGCCGGCACTACGCCGCCGACATGCAACAGGTGATCGCCGCTCTGGATGGTCTTGTCGGGCATACGGACTGGCGGCGCCAGCAAGTGGTTCGCCTCGGCAGCGGTGCCCACGCCGCCGGGCTAGGGCTGGAGGGCGAGGACACCGCCCTGGGCCAGAGCGAACCGCAGACGCGCCTGACCATCATCTCCAGCGGCACCCACATGCCAACGTTGCTGGAAGCCGCGACGGCCGCCGGGGCCACCGGCGCCAACACCCTGTCGGCTCGTTTTGTCGAAGCCGAGTCCAAGGTCGCCATGGGCCGCCGACTGAACCGCGAGCGTGCGTGGATTCAATCGGTGGTGCCGACCGAGCAAGCCGAATCCGTGATGCAGGCCGTGATGGCCGTGGCGGAGGAACAGGAGATCACGGAAGTCTGCCTGTTCGGTCAGCCGGTTACGCGCGTGGTGACGTATCACGCGCAGACGGTGGACAGCGCTGCGCCCACCGCACGCAGCTATCGTGGCGTGAGCGGTTAGGGAAACACTGATCTAGTCACACCGCCAAGACGGCGCCGGTTTTCCCTAGAACGACGACCAGCCGCTGGCCTCCATCACGCGGTACGCCCAGCGCAGCGAGGCGCGCTCATCCGCGAACTGCTGGTAGGCCACCGAAACGTGGCGGCCATCGGCATTGGTCCACAGGTCGTCAAACCACTGGTTCATCTCCGCCGCGAGCGGATGGCGCTGCGGGGTCGAGATCACCACGTCGGTCTCCAGATTGAAATTGTCCAGGTTACGCCGGGTGAAGTTCGCCGAGCCCAGCACCGCCGTGAACCGGCGCTCGGCGGCGCGCTGTGACAACAAGGCCTTGAAGTGACATTGCTCGCCGTGGGTGTCACACCAGCGTACTTCGATGCCAGCCTCGACGAGTTCAGCCGCCACCGGCCGGGCCGGCACGCCGTTCTTTTCGCGGCCGAAGGCGTCGCGATTCGGATCCAGCAACACCTGCAGCATGGCGCCGCGTGCCTGGGCGTCGATTAGCGCGGCAATCACGTCGCGGTCCGCCAGGTAGAACATCGCCAGCCGGATGCGATCACCCGGGCCTGCCGCGTGCAGCGCCTGCAGTATCGCCGCCTCAATCGCCTGTTCGGTGACCACACGAATCTGCGCTGCGCCCCGCGCGGGCTTGGCGACAGCCGGCGGCCGCAACCAGCGCTCCGGAATGCGAACATCGTCGCTGGAGAACCGCAGAACGGCCTGTTCCGTGCGCAGCAAATCACCCACTGCCGGCCCCGCAAACTGTAGCGCAATGTTGCTGTGCGCACTGCTGTCGCTGTGCGGATTGGCCGACGTGACCATGGCCTGCAGCCGGCCCCGGCCATCATCCGCCACCACGGTCTTGCGGTGATTGGCCTTGAAGTTCAGCAGCGCCAGATAGCTGCGCAGTGTCACCTGCCCGTCGCCCAGAGCATTGGGCAGCCAGCCGCCATCGGCATCGTTGCCCAGCGGTTTCACCAGCCAGCGCCACAGCCCGCTGTAGCTCGGGTTGCTGTCACGCAAGGCGGGTAGCCGGGTCAGCACCACATTGACCCCAGCATCCCGCAGCCGCCGCAAATGCTCAGCCTCAAGGCCGCCATAAACCGTGTTGATCGGGTCGGTGATCAGGATGACGTTCAGCCCGTCATGCGCGCGGCGGGCGTCGATTAGCGATTGGGTCAGCTCGGCCGTCAGGTCGCGCTGGCGCTCTGGTTCCGGCCCGTGAAACGGGTTGAACAGAAACATGTCGATGACGATCAGCTCACGGGCCGAACGGATCATCGCGAACATCGCATCGAAGATCGCCTGCTCGCTCCGGCGTTCGCCCTGGGCATCAATGTAGGTCGTGTCGACCAGCAGCCGCGCGTCTTGCAAGGGCCGCGGCGGGCCGTCGAAGGCCAGGCCATCGGGCAGCTCCACCCTGGACGACAGCGTGACGCCCAGCCACGCCAGCAAGCCCAGGCTGACGACGGCGTAAACAACACCGCGCAGCCCCCGCGACAACCCATGGCCGAGCGCGCTCATTGTGTTCGGCATCGCTGATTCACGGCGCGCAGCTTGGGGGCGATATAGCGCTGGCAGAACGGCGCCTGCGGCCGACTGGCGTAGTAATTCCGATAACGTTCCGGCGAAGGCCGGAACCGGCCAAGGTGCAGCACCTGCGTAATCACCGGCTGGTCGAACAAGCCCTGTGCATCGCGCAGGGCTTGCGCCGCGGCCTGCGCCTGCGCATCCGACACCACGTAGATGGCCGATCGGTATTTATTGCGCAGCCTGTGCTGCGAGGTGCTGGCATGGGTGTGCAGGTGAACGTCGATCAACCGGGCCAGCGACACCCGCGCGGGATCAAAGTGGGCGATCACGGCTTCGGATTCGCGCCCGGAATCGCCTGCCGGGGCGATCCAGCCCTGCTCTACCCGCAGCACGCCGCCGACTGCCTGAAACACGGCTTCGGTGCACCAGTGGCAGCCGCCGCCAAGACCGACGCGGTCACTCAACGGCGGTGTCGATCTCGGGCTCCGGTGCGGACTCGGCCGCTGCTTCAGGCGCCGCCATCGGTTCCGGCGCCGGTTCAGGCTCCGGCGCCGCAGCCAGCAGATCCAGCGCGGCGGCGGTCATCGCCTGCACACCGGTCTCGATCGCCAGCGGGGCATCCGGCGCGAAGAACGGCGAATGCAGGGAAGGCAGCGATTCGCCGCTGCTCTGTGCGGCCTGCCAGGTTCTCGGTTCCACGCCGCCCAGCCAGTAGATGAAGCTAGGAATCTTCGGGTCGGTGAGCCCGTATTCGGAGAAATCCTCGCCGCCCATCACCGCGGGAACGGACTGCACCTGCTCGGTGCCCAACGAGGTTTCCAACACCGCGACAACGCGCTGGACCAGCGCCGGATCGTTGTAGGTCGACCGGGTGTGCTCGTCTTGCACCGTCACCTCGGGCAGCTTGTCTTCCGGCAGGCCGGCGGCCACCGCCTGACCGCGGGCGACCTGACGTATGCCCTCGATAAGCGTGTTGCGGGTTTTCTCGCTGTACGCCCGCACGGTGAGCTGCAACTGCACCTCGTCGGGGATGATGTTGTGCTTGGTGCCGCCGTGGATGGACCCCACCGTCACCACGCCGGGCTCGACTGGCGGAATCACACGCGCCACCAGCGTCTGCAGCGCATTGATGATCTGCGCGGACAGCACGACCGGGTCCTTGGTCGTATGCGGATAGGCGCCATGCCCACCCACACCGAACACCTTGATGTCCACCGAGTCGACGCTGGCCAGGGCATAACCTTCGGTGTAGCCGATACTGCCGGCGGGCAGCGCGGCGCTGACATGCAGCGCCAGGTTGTAATCGGGTCGGGGGAATCGTTCGAACAATCCGTCGGCCAGCATGGCCCGCGCGCCGGCGCCGCGTTCCTCGGCGGGCTGGCCGATCATCACCAGCGTGCCGGCCCAGCGGTCACGCTGCTCCACGAGCTGGCGTGCGGTGCCGACGAACACGGTCATGTGCACGTCATGCCCGCAGGCATGCATCACCGGCACGGTGTTACCGGCGTCGTCCGTCGCCGTGACCGTACTGGCGTAGGCCTTTCCGGTCTGCTCCTTGACCGGAAGCGCGTCCAGGTCCGTGCGCAGCAGAACGGTGGGGCCCTCACCGTTCTCAAGCACGCCGACCAGACCATGTCCGCCGACCTGGGTGGTGACGGCAAAGCCCAGCGCTTCCAGCTCCGACGCCAGGGTTGCCGCGGTATCCGCTTCGTGGAACGACAGTTCAGGGTGCGTATGCAGATGGGTGTACAAATCCATCAGCTCGCGTGGCTGTGCCTGCGCAGCAGCGGGCAGGAGCAGCAGGCAGGCCATGGTGGCGGCGAGGTGACGCATG
>Ga0208330_1000157_pt1 | contig 41852 bp, 39 predicted proteins | sample DeeseametaMP1896_FD_184180 | JGI IMG/M metagenome (GOLD analysis project Ga0208330, IMG submission 184180) | Marine microbial communities from the Deep Pacific Ocean - MP1896 (SPAdes) | ecosystem: Environmental > Aquatic > Marine > Oceanic | place: East of Hawaii, North Pacific Ocean | collected... | reverse complement strand
ACTGAGCGGAACCGAAACCGTAATCGGGACTGCTGTTTTCAGCCTGCGGGTCGATCCGGTCGCCGCGATCATGGTGCTGCTGATCTTCGGGGTCAGCGCGGTCGCGCAGACCTACGCGGTGCGCTACCTGGCCGGCGACCACCGCGGCGGTTGGTTCGCCGCGGGGGCATCGCTGTTGACGGCGAGCTCGGCGGTGATGGTGACGGCCACCGCACCCGTGGGGATCGGCGTCGGCTGGACCGGGGCCGGGATCGCGCTCTGCGCACTACTGGCCACCTACTGGCATCTGCCCGCTGCGCGCGACGGCGTCCGCCGGACGGCCATCGCCTTCGTCATCGGTGACGTCGCGCTGTGGTCGGCCATCGGCCTGGTCACGCTCGACGCGTCCGCCGACGGAAAGCTCGCCGCGGTGGCGGCTGTTCTCATCGTCACCGCAGCGCTGTCGCGGTCCGCTCAGATACCCTTCCATCGCTGGCTGCCCGCCACCCTTGCCGCACCTACCCCGGTGTCGGCACTGCTCCACGCGGGCGCCGTCAACGCGGGAGCGCTGCTGCTGGTGCGGCTGCACCCGGTCTACGACACCGCTGTGGCCAGCGCTCTCGCGATCTTGGCGGGCACCGCCACGTTGCTCTATGGCGCGGCCGTGATGCTGGCGAAACCGGACGTCAAAGGCGCACTGGCACATTCGACGATGGCGCAGATGGGATTCATGATCCTCACCTGCGGGCTGGGTCTCTGGGCAGCAGCGGTCATCCATCTTGTCGCCCACGGCTTCTACAAGGCCACGCTGTTCCTGTCGTCCGGCTCGGCGATCGCGGGACTGCGCCGTGACGCCGCAGTTCCCCACGACATCGCGGCAGACGGCCGAGGGCGGACACTCGCCACGAGCCTCTCGGTAGCACTGCCCACCGGGGCCCTTCTGACCGCGCTCGCGGTGATCCCGGCGGCACCCGCCGACCACGCCGCCGAGTACGCCCTGCTGATCTTCGCGTGGGTCACCGGCGCGGCTGCCACCTGGGGGTGGCTGCGCCGACGCCCCGGTCTCGGTGGCGTCGCCGTCGCCGCGTCCTTCCTGGTGCCCGCCGCGGTGGCCTACCTCGGCCTGATCCGGGCGGTGGGTCACTTCCTCGAACCCGCGCTCCCCGCTCCCGCGGGGCCGAGCACCACCGCCTGGGTCGTCGTCGCAGCCACGGTCACGCTGCTGACCGCGGTCGCGACAATCCGCTACAGGTCTGGCGGCCTGCACGGCGCCATCTACACCCGAGTCCTCGCCGCCGGACACGTTCCGACCACCACGACAGGAGACCATCGATGACCACAGTCGCAGCAGCACCGACCGCGGCGGCCCGCCGCGCACAACTACGCAGCGACGTCCGACTGGCTGCCCGGGTGGTTCCCACCCACTACCCGCTGGAGACCTTCATCGCGGTCAACCCGCTCAGCGGCATGCTCGGTATGCCGTTCGAACAGGCCATCCGCCGTGCGGGCGACCTGTACGGAGCACGAGGAACACTGCCCGAGAGCACTTTCCGTACACTGCACCACCAGGGCCGGATCACCGACGCCGACCTGGACCACGCGCTCGTGCGCCGCCACCCCAACCTCGTCGACGAGCCGCCGGTGCTCTTGGGCGGACGGCACGTCGGCGCCACCGAACTGTTGCGCGCGGACCTCCTGAACGGGGTGGAGTACCCGAACCCGCTACGCCGGTACCGCACCCGCGCCGAGCAGTGCGCCCCCCGCGTCGCAGCGCACGTCGACACGCAGGTTGCGAAATGGTGTTCGGCCTTCTTCGGCGCGGCCGCCTGGTCGATGCCGGGCCGCGACAACGGCTTCTACCACGCGTGGCGCACACTGGCCCCGAAGGACCGCACCCTGCCCCGTGCGGCGCGGACCGCCCTGGCCTCGGCCGCCGAGCGCGCCGACGACGCAGTGTTGTCCGCGCTCGACGCGCTCGAGATCGACGACGACAACCGAATCACCTACCTGCAGGCGCATCTGACCAAGCTGCCGGGTTGGGCCGCGCACGTGCAGTGGTGCGGGGACCGGGCAGCGGGCATCGACCTCGTCGACTACCTGGCGATGAGTCTGCTGTACGAGACCGCGCTGTTGCCCGACGAGCACCCGGGACCGGTTGCACCCGCAGAGCGGCCCGCCCCCCCGACCGCGCGAGATCGACTCGCCCATCTGCTGGATCTGTGGAACATCACCCCGGGGGACGAGAGCGAACTGACCGCCGCAGCCCGCATCCTGGCACTGCTGCCGGTCACCACGCGGGAGATGATCTGGCAGAACGCTTTCGAGGGCGCCTACCGGGACCGCCTCCTGACAGACCTGGCAGCCAACCCGCCGGCCGTCATCGAGCCGGCGCACACCCACCTCGTCACCTGCATCGACACCCGGTCCGAAGGATTGCGTAGGCACCTGGAGACGTTGCAGGGCTACGACACCTACGGCTTCGCCGGCTTCTTCGCGGTCGCCATCAGGTACACCGGCCTGCTCGGCGGTGCATCCGCCGACCTGTGCCCGGTGCTGATCTCACCCGCCCACGAGATCAACGAGAACGCCGATCAACCCGAGTCGGCTGCGGTGTGCCGCCACATCCGCGGCAACCAGCAACTGGCGGGGGCAGAGTCGGCGTTCCACGCCGCCAAAGACGCGATGGTCGCGCCCTATGCGCTGGCCGAGGCCGCCGGCTGGATCGCCGGGCCGCTGGCCGCCGCGAAGACCTTCATGCCCGCCGCCGCGGGCCGGTTACGCCGCCGGTTGCACGATCTGGTCACGCCCCCAGCTCGGACACACGTCGACGTCACCGATATGCCGCTGCACGAACAGATCCTGTTCGCCGAGGTGATGCTCACCGCGATCGGACTGACGCGCGGGTTCGGCCGACTCATCGTCCTGTGTGGCCACGGCAGCACCACGGAGAACAACCCATACCAGGCCTCTCTGGACTGCGGCGCCTGTGGCGGTCAGGCAGGCGGACCGAACGCCCGAACCGCCGCACGGGTCCTCAACCGAGCCGAGGTCCGAGAAGGATTGCGCGAACTCGGAATCGACATTCCGCAGCACACTGTCGCCGTCGCCGCGCTGCACGACACCACGACCGACGTGGTGACGATCCTGGACGCCCACCTGGTTCCCACCGACCATCATCTCGACGTCGCCCGCCTCACCGCCGACCTGCGCCGCGCTGGTGCCGCGCTCGCCGCCGAGCGGACCGCGACGCTTCCCGGCGCGACGGGGCGCCGCGGGGCGGCCCGCGGTGTCGCCCGACGTTCGGTGGACTGGGCGCAGGTCTATCCCGAATGGGGCCTGGCCGGCAACGCTGCCATGGTCATCGCTCCGCGCCCGGTAACCCGTGGAATCGACCTGCAGCGACGGGCATTCCTGCACTCCTACGAGGCGGCGGTCGACCCGGAGGGCGCGGCACTGGAGACGATTCTCACCGCACCGCTGGTCGTCGCCCACTGGATCAACTCGCAGTACTACTTCTCCACCGTCGCGCCTGACGTCTTCGGCGCGGGGTCGAAGACCATCCACAACGTGGTCGGCGGGTCCGGTGTCATCGCCGGTCACACCGGCGACCTGAAGCTCGGACTGCCCGCGCAATCGGTCGCTGTCGGCGATCAGCTGGTGCACGAACCGCAACGGCTCCTGGCCGTCATCGAGGCCCCGCTGGAACTGATCGACACCGTGATCGCCCGCAACCCGATCCTGCAGCAACTCTTCGGAAACGGGTGGGTCAGCGTGGCCGCCCGTGCACAGCCTGGCGAGCCATGGCAGCGCTGGACCCGGTCGGGCTGGCGACTGTGGCTCGACAACAACTGTCCTGCAAATGATCTGACGGAGGTAACACTGGGATGACAACCGCCCTGACGAAGATGACGAAAGTCGAGGTCGTGGTGGCCGGCAAAGACGCCCCGGCGGTGCGTGAACTCATCGGCTCCGTCGGCGCCACCGGCTTCACCAGCCTCTCGGGTGTGTCGGGCCTCGGCCACCACGGCTATCACCAGGGCCGGCTGCTGTTCAACCAGCAGGCCACCCTCGAACTCATCATCACCGTCGTGCCCCAGGAGAGGGCCGACGCGCTCCTGGCCGGGCTCCGGCCGCTGCTCGACGCATCCTCCGGAGTGATGTTCGTGACCGAAACCTATGTCAGTCGCCCCGAGTACTTCAGCTGACCCGAGATGAAAGGAACACCGCACATGTCCAATCCGCAAGAGACCTGGAACCGACTCCGCGCCGGAGCCGACGGACTGCACGCTCCGAACGACACCGACATGGATCGACCCGTCGCCGCGGTGTTGCGCTGCGCGGACGCCAAGATGGCCGGGGCCGGCGTATTCGGCCAGCCTGCAGGGTCACTGGTCGACCTGAGTTCGTGGGGCCTGGCCGTGGACACCAGCGTGCTGGCCGGGGTCGACTTCGCCGTCGAAACCGCGGAGGTGCCGCTCATCGTCGTGCTCGGACACGACGACTGTGCGGCGATATGCGCCGCGGTCAAGGCGTGGAATCACGCCGAACTGCCCGACGGTGCGATGCGCGCCGCGGTCGAGGGAGTGCTCATGTCGCTGGTGGGTCGCGGCGCATCCGTGGAATCCCATGCGCATGTCGCGGCCGCGCATGCGGTCGAAACCGGTCTGTCGCTGCTCAAGCGTTCTCCCGCGCTGACGCATCGGGTGGACAACGGGACGTGCGGAATCGTCTGCGCCACCTACGACGGGGCGGTTCTCCGGGTGCATGCCACCATGGGGGATGTCAGGGACGCCAGCACTGCGCTCGTGGAATGCGTGTGAGGAGGCCGGCGTCCGGAACCTGTCAGCCCATGCCGGACGACGAACGTCGCCGACGTGAGATCGCGTCCACACTGGCGGCCAACAGCAGCACACCGCCGGTGACCAGGAAGTTGATGTAGGACGACTGGTTGAGCAGGCCCAGCCCGTTGGCGATGGTGGCCACGACCACGCCGCCGATCACGGCGTCGATGGCCCGGCCTCTGCCGCCGAACAGGCTGGTACCGCCGATGACCGCGGCGCCGACGGCATAGAGCAGCGTGTTGCCCGCCCCTGAGGACGCCGACACCTTGCCCGCATAGGACGCGGCGATGATTCCGCTCAGCGCCGCCAGCGACGAGCAGACCACGAACACCGAAACCCGGATCCGGTCAACCGAGATCCCCGCCCGGCGGGCCGCCTCGGCATTGCCGCCGACGGCATAGATGTGGCGTCCGTAGGAAGTCCGGGTGAGCACCACGGTCGCGACGACGAGAAGGACCAGGACCAGCGGCAGCACGTAGGGAATGCCACGGATCTCCACGCTCGGGTTGACGCTGCGGTTGACATTGAGCACCACTGTCACACCGAAAACGACTGCGGCTATGGCTGATACGCGCGCCAGGATCACCCCGCCCGGCGGGTGCGAAAGCCGCAGCGCCTTCTTGCGCCGAAGCTGGAAGGCCTCCACGCCGGCGTAGCCCAGAACCACTGCCAGCGCGAGCGCCCATCCGACTGGCACGGACAGGTTCTCGATGGTCAGACCGCGGATCACCGGATCGTCCACTCGGACCGAGCCACCCTCGCCGATCAGCTTGAGCGTCACTCCCTGCAGTCCGAGGAAGAACGCCAATGTCACGACGAACGAGGGAATCCCGAGGCTGGCTCTGAGTACGCCGATGGCCAGCCCGATCAATGCGCCGCACGCCGTGCCGACGAGGATCGCGGCCCACCACGGCCAGCTCAAGTTCACCACGGTCAGCGCCATGGCACAGGCCGCGACTCCGCCGGCCACCCCGGCCGACAGGTCGATGTCGCCGAGCAGCAGCACGAACACCAGACCCATGGCCAGCACACAGATGGCGCCGGCCTGGGTGATCAGGTTGGCCAGGTTCAACGCGGACAGGAAGCGGTCGTTGGCGAGTCCGAAGACGACGAACAGCACGACAAGGCCGAGAACCGCAGGCAGCGAGCCCATGTCACCGCCACGCACACGTCGCCAATACCCGACCATCGCGCTACGGAGTGTCTGTTGTTCGCCGAAGTCGCCGGCGAAGTCCGTGTCAGCGAGGCCGACAGCAGGTCGAGATCGGAAAGTTGTCATCACGGGTTCCTCAAGTGTCTTGTCACGGTTGTGCACGGCGCCTGCGCTCACACCGATTCGGTCAGCGACGCCAACCCGAGGTCACCCGACCGGCCGGCGGTGATCAGTTCCACGACCTGGGCGTGACTCACCTCCGAAGCCGCGACGTCGGCGGCGACCCGTCCGAGGTACAGCGCACATATCCGGTCGGCCACGGCGAAGACGTCGGACATGTTGTGCGAGATCAGAACCACTCCGAGTCCTTGATCGGCCAGTCGGCGGACCAGATCGATCACCTGGCGGGTCTGCGCCACCCCCAGCGCGGCGGTGGGTTCGTCGAGTAGAACGACCTTGGAGTTCCACAGCACCGACTTGGCGATCGCCACGGTCTGGCGTTGCCCGCCGGACAGGCTCGACACCGTCTGGCGGACCGACTTGACGGTGCGCACCGACAGCGACGCCAGCGCATCCCGCGCCATTGTCTCCATGCGGGCCTCGTCGAGCAGACCTCTGCTTTTGAGCTCTCGGCCGAGGAACATGTTCTCCACGATGTCGAGGTTGTCGCAGAGTGCCAGGTCCTGGTAGACGACCTCGACGCCCAGCGCCGAGACGTCGTTGGGGCTGCGGACGGTCACCGGACGCCCCTCGAACAGGAAGGCGCCGCTGTCGATGTGATAGATGCCGGCGATCGTCTTGACGAGGGTCGACTTGCCTGCCCCGTTGTCGCCGACCAGGGCGGTCACCTGCCCGGGATACACCTGGAAGTCGACGTCATGCAGCACGTGGACGACACCGAAACTCTTGTTCACTCCGCGTAGTTCGAGGATCGGCTGCGCGTCGGCGGTCATCGGAGATCAGGCTCCTGCCTCGGTGCACAGCGACGCGAACTGACCCGAACACACCTCATCCTTGGACTGCCCGCCGTCGTCGAACACCACGTTGAGGTTGTCCTTGGTGATGGATTTCGGGGTCAGCAGCACCGAGGGGACGTCACGGCCGCCGGTGTCGTCACGTGAGGTGCTCGTCGTGTTCGGCTGCTCACCGTTGGCCAGCGCGATGGCCACATCGGCGAGCGCGTTGGCTTCCTCGGTCGCGGACTTGTAGACAGTCATGCACTGCGATCCGGCCAGGATGTTCTGCAATCCCTCGACCGTCGCGTCCTGGCCGGTGACCGGTACCTGGCCGGCGCGCTTGTTCTTCTCGAGAATCGAGATGACCGAACCGGCGAGACCGTCGTTGGCGGCGTACACCCCGTCGACGCGACCATCGGCCGCGGTGTAGAGCTGCTCGAAGATCGTCACCGCTTTGTCGTTGTCCCAGTCCGGCACCGACTGCTCACCGACGATCGTGACGGTGGGAGTCGCGTCGATCACCGAGTGCGCGCCGTCGCTGAACAGTGTGGCGTTGTTGTCGGTCGGAGAACCGTTGAGAACACCACGTTCGCCGGCCGGCCGCCGAGGCAGTCCACCAGACCCTGGCCCTGCAACTCCCCGACCTTCGTGTTGTCGAACGACACGTAGACATCGGCGGAGCCACCCAACGTCAGGCGGTCGTAGTCGATGGTCTTCACGCCCTGGGTCGCGGCCTTCTGCTGAATCGATGCCCCACTGTCGGAATCGAGGTTGACGATGGCCAGGACGGTCACTCCATCAGCGATCATCCCGTCGGCGATGGTGGCCATCGTGTCTGCCGAACCCTCGGCATTCTGGATCGTGTAATCCACCCCGGCGTCCTGGAAGGCGGCCTCCAGGGCGGGACGGTCCTTGCTCTCCCAGCGCACCGACGATTTGGTGTCGGGAAGAATGACCCCGACCTTGCCGGCGCCGCTGTCCGAGGAGTCCGAACCCGAACTGCATGCGGTCAGAGCCAGCCCCACGCCGATGATCACGCCAACTGAAAGTATGCGAAGTCTTCTCACGAGTTCCCTCCCGGTCGATGAATTGGTTGGTGGTCGATATCGGTCCGCATGCCCCGTCACCTGGCTCCCATCAGATGTTCGAGAGCCAACTGTTGGAGTGCGACGAATCCGCATCCCTTTCCGCCGAAGTAGGCGTCCGCGTCGAATTGTTCGTAGGCGGTGGGGTCGGCGATCAGATCGGCGTAGGACTCGCCTGCGTCGAGGGTGGGCCGGCGCAACTCGTCCACCTTGGCCGCGGCCATCGCGGCCAATACCTCAGGATCGGCGCGGAATGCGGCCGCGCGCTGCCGTAACAGCAGGTACATCCGCATGTTGGCCGCAGCGGAGGCCCAGACACCGTCGGCATCCTCGGTGCGGCTGGGCTTGTAGTCGAAGTGTCGCGGCCCGTCGTAGGCAGGCCCGCCGCCGGGGGCACCGTGTTCGAGGATGTCCACCAGCGCGAAGGCATTGGCCAGATCACCATGGCCGAACACCAGGTCCTGGTCGAACTTGATCCCGCGCTGACCGTTGAGGTCGATGTGAAACAGCTTGTCGCTGTAGAGCGCCTGGCTGATCCCGTGCATGAAGTTCAGCCCGGCCATCTGCTCGTGACCAGTCTCGGGATTGACCCCGACCATGTCGGGATGAGCGAGGGTCTCGATGAAGGCCAGCGCATGTCCCACCGTGGGCAGCAGAATGTCGCCTCGGGGTTCGTTGGGCTTGGGTTCGATGGCGAAGCGGATTCCGATACCTTGATCGATCACATACTCGCACAACAGATCAAGCGCTTCTCGATACCGTTCGAGCGCGGCTCGCACGTCCTTGGCCGAGTCGTATTCGCTTCCTTCACGACCACCCCACATGACAAAGGTGCGCGCCGAGTTCTGCGGCCAGGTCGATGTTGCGCAACACCTTGCGGAGGGCGAACCGACGCACTGCACGGTCGTTGCTGGTGAACCCGCCGTCCTTGAAGACCGGCTGGGTGAACAGGTTGGTCGTCACCATCGGCACGACCAGACCCGTCGCGCTCAATGCCGAGGACAGTCGGTCGATCATCCGGCGCCGCTCGGAATCCGAACTTCCGAAAGCAAAGAGGTCGTCGTCGTGCAGTGTGACACCGTATGCACCGAGATCCGCGAGCCGTTCCACGGCCTCGGTCACATCCAGCGCCGGCCGCGTCGCGACGCCGAAAGGATCATTGCCTTGCCAACCGATCGTCCACAGACCGAAGGAGAACTTGTCGGACCGGCGTGGGATGAGGGAGTCCGACGCGGCGCGGGGTTCCAGGACGGTCATCGCGGATGCTCCTCAGAGATCATGAGCTGTCGGTGCGGGCAGCGTTGCCCAGACCATTTGGTTTTGTTCTCCGTCCGAACATAAGATGTGGCCTGCGACACTGTCAAGGCCGAATGCAAGGGGTGGTTGTGGCGTTGAAGCCGACCGGAAATGGCAGCTCGGCCCGAGTCGGGACCAACACCGATGACGTCCGCCGGCGCAATCTGTCGACCGTGTTGACCCTGGTTCACCGGCATCGCGCCCTGACCCGCGCCGAACTCACCCGGCACACCGGGCTGTCCCGCTCGACCACCAAGGATCTCGTCGAACAATTGGTCGCGGGCGGACTCGTCGAAGAATCGCCTGCCGCGTCGCCGTCCCAGGTGGGCAGACCGAGTCCGGTCGTGCGGCCGGGACACAAGGTGCTGGCCGCGGCAGTGACACCGGAAGTCGACGCGGTCACCGTCGGCCTGGTGGGCATGGGTGGCGCAGTCCTGCGAGTGCTGCGCTGTGCCACCGATCGGGCGCCCACCCCTGAGGACACCGTGGCGATCGTCGCGGAGGCGCTTGCTGAGATCCGCCGCACGTTGAGCGATGCGCAGTCCATCACTGCCGTGGGAGTCGCGGTCCCCGGTCTGGTACACAGCCGGCAGTCGGCCGTTCAACTGGCACCCAATCTCGATTGGCATGACGCCGAAATCGGTCCGATGCTCAGCGCCGCAACGGAATTGCCCGTGTACGCCGCCAACGATGCCAACGCCGGGGCGATCGCCGAGCATCTGTTCGGTAACCATCACAGCGCCGAGCACCTCATCTATGTCAACGGCGGCCCGAGCGGCATCGGCGCCGGCTTCGTGGTGGCCGGTGGCCTGCTCGAAGGACTGGCCGGTTACGCCGGCGAATTGGGCCACACCTTTGTGGGGGGCACCGGCGAGTGCCACTGTGGCAGCATCGGCTGCTTGGAGACCGAGGTGACCCACGCTCCGCTCGCCCGCCTGTTGTCCCAATTGGACGACGAGTCAAGCGGACCCACCGAACAGAGCTCGGCAGAACCGGACCGCGACGAGCGGCAGGTACTCAGCGGGCAGACTCGGGCCTTGGCGATCGCCCTGGGCAATGCGATCAACATGCTCAACCCCGGCCTGATCGTGCTGGGGGGCTTCCTGCGGGTCTTCCCCCGATACGCCGCAGATGCTCTGCGCGCCGAGCTGGCCCGCCACAGCATGACCGCCCCGCGGCAGCTGGTGCGTATCGTTCCCGCCACCCTGGGGGCAGACACTCTGATGATCGGCGCCGCCGAACTGGCGTTTGCTCCCGTGCTCGCCGACCCCGGAAGGAACTGACGATGCCCCTTGTCGCCGGTATCGATTCGTCCACACAGTCATGCAAAGTATTGGTGTGCGATCCGGACAGCGGGGAGATCCTGCGCTCGGCGTCCGCCCCGCATCCCGATGGCACCGAGGTTCATCCCGACCGTTGGTGGGATGCGCTGGAGCAGGCCATCAGCGCGGCCGGTGGCATCGCCGATGTGGCGGCAGTCTCGGTCGGCGCCCAACAGCACGGCATGGTCTGCCTGGACTCCCGCGGTCAAGTCGTTCGAGACGCGTTGCTGTGGAACGACACCCGGTCTGCTCACGCGGCCGCGGAACTGACCGACGAACTCGGAGGCCCGCAGGCGTGGGCGCGTCGCACCGGGGTGGTGCCGGTCGCGGCTGTCACAGCGACGAAGCTGCGCTGGTTGGCCGACCATGAACCACACCACGCCGACGCGACCGCGGCGGTGTGCCTGCCGCACGACTGGCTGACCTGGCGGCTGAATGGCTCCTCGGATATCGCCGATCTGCGCACCGATCGCAGCGACGCGAGCGGAACCGGGTACTTCTCCGCGGAGAGCAACACCGTCGAGACCGACCTGTTGGAACTGGCCTTCCGCGGGCGGCGTCCCATGGTTCCGCAGGTCCTCGGCCCCCGGGAATCAGCCGGCACCGCCGCCCACGGGGCGCTGCTGGGTGCCGGCGCGGGCGACAACGCCGCTGCCGCTTTGGGATTGGGAGCAGTTCCCGGTGACTGCATCGTGTCCCTCGGCACTTCCGGGGTGGTGAGCGCGGTGGCCACGACCGCTCCACACGACGCCGACGGCCTCGTCGCCGGTTTCGCTGATGCGACGGGACAACAGTTGCCCCTGGTATGCACTCTCAACGGCGCCCCGGTACTGGCCGCCGTGGCGGCGATGCTGCGGGTGGACTTCACCGAGTTCGACCGCCTCGCGCTGTCCGCACCGCCGGGCGCCGACGGGATGGTGTTGATTCCCTATTTCAACGGGGAGCGTTCACCCAACCTGCCAGACGCTTCCGGCGCGCTGCACGGCGTCACCTCCCGGAACATGACGTCGGCGAACATCGCCCGTGCCGCTGTGGAGGGCCTGCTCAGTTCGATGGCGTTCTGCGTCGACACCATCGGCGGTCAAGGAGTCGACGTCGAACGAATCATGTTGGTCGGAGGGGGCGCCCGATCCGAGGCCGTTCGGCAGATTGCGCCCGCGGTGCTGGGGCTCGACGTTCACGTGACGCGGCCGACCGAGTACGTCGCACTCGGAGCGGCTCGTCAGGCGGCCTGGGTTCTCGGCGGTCAGTCCTCCCCTCCGTCGTGGACGGTGGGCAGCCCAGCCGTGTACACGGCCGACTCAACGCCGCACGTACGGGAGCGCTACGACTCCGCACAGAAGCTGACGTTGAGGTGATGTGTCGGTGGCCGAACCCCCATCACCCGCCGCAGCATCATCGAAGACGGACTGCGCATCAACCTCATCACGTTCGACGCTGCGTGAGGTACCAGTCGAGCAACGCCGGATCGTCGACGGCGCTGCGCTCGACGACCTTGGCTGAATCACCGCCCTGGAAAAGCTTTTTGATGGGTACCTCGAGCTTCTTGCCGGTGCGGGTGTGGGGCACTCCCGGCGCGACGATGATGTCGTCAGGTACGTGCCGCGGGGACACCTCGGTGCGAATGGTGTCCTTGATCGTCTCGCGCAACTCGTCAGTCAACTCGAGTCCGTCAGCAAGAACGACGAACAACGGCATCCAATAGCCCCCGTCGGACTGCTCGGCACCGATCACCAGCGACTCGACCACTTCGGGAAGGCTCTCGACGGCCTGGTAGATGTCGGCACTCCCCATGCGGATGCCGTGCCGGTTGAGGGTGGAGTCAGAACGCCCGTGCACGATGACACTGCCGTGATCGGTGAGGGTGATCCAGTCCCCGTGCCGCCATACGCCCGGGAACATCTCGAAATATGCGTCGCGATAACGCTGTCCGTCAGGGTCATTCCAGAATTTCACCGGCATCGAAGGCAGCGGCTTGGTGATCACGAGTTCACCGACCTCGCCGCGCACCGGGTTGCCGGACTCGTCCCACGCGTCCAACGCGCATCCCAGATAGGGAGCGGACAGTTCGCCCGGCCACACCGGCACGGTGCGAACCCCGCCGGCGAATGCCGACACCACGTCGGTGCCGCCACTGATGGACGCGACCTGCACGCCCACATGCTCGGCCAGCCACAGCGATGAGGCCGGCGGCAGTGACGACCCGGTGATACCGACCGTCCGCAACGCGGAGAGGTCGTGGCTCTTGCTCGGACTGGTATCGGCTTTCATGCAACCCAGCACATAGCCCGGGCTGGTGCCCAGCACTGTGGCCCGCACCCGGGAGGCGATGCTCCACAGGGCATCTGGTGTCGGCGACGAGGGGCTGCCGTCGTAGCAGACGATCGTCGCACCCACCAGCAGGCCGGCCACCTGGAAGTTCCACATCATCCAGCTGGGACTGGTGAACCAGAAGAACGTGTCGTCGCGGTCCATGTCCGACTGTAGTGCAACGGCTTTCAGATGTTCCACGACAACACCGCCGTGGCCGTGCACGATGCCCTTCGGCAGGCCGGTGGTGCCCGACGAGAACAGGATCCACAGCGGATGGTCGAACGCGACGGCGACGGTGTCGATGGGCTGGTCGCTGCGGGCGGCAAGGTCGTCGAGACCCAGCGTGGCCACCAGGGTCGGTAAGCCGGCGCTCAACGCTGCGACGTCTTCGCGCTTGTCGCGATACTTCCCGGCGAACACGTAGCCGTCCGCAGCGATGAGCACCTTCGGTTCGAGCTGCCCGAGCCGGTCCAGCGCCGCCTTGGCCGAATAGTCCTGCCCGCACGCGCTCCACACTGCGCCCACAGATGCGGTGGCCAGGAACGCGATCACGGCTTCGGGGATGTTGGGCAGGTAGCCCACCACGCGATCCCCTGGCTCGACTCCGTGGGAACGCAGCGTCTGCGCGAGGGCCGCGGTGCGGCCGAGCAGTTCGTCCCAGGACATCTGTCGGTCCGGTTCCTGCTCGCCGACGTGGATGATCGCCGGACGGTCCGCACGCGCGTGGCGGATCACCTGGTCGACGTAGTTCAGTGACGTGCCGGGGAACCACCGGGCGCCGGGCATGTCGGCGGACTCCAGGACGATCTCCCCGCGTTCGCCGAGGTCGAAGTAGTCCCACAGCGCCGCCCAGAAACCCTCGAGATCCTCGACCGACCAGCGCCACAGCGCGGCGTAGTCGTCGAACTGCCGGCCGGTGCGGGCTTCGACGAACCGCGCGAAGTCGGTGACCCGCGCACCGGCGATGTCCTTCTCGCCCGGCTCCCACTGGGTTTGTATTGCCGGCCCGCCGGCGTGTGGTTGAACTGCCGGACCCTGCTCGCTCACCGGGCGCTCCACCCGCCGTCCATCGTGTAGGACGCCCCGGTCACCATGCCCGCGTGCGGCGACGCCAGCCACCCCACGAGCGAGCCGACCTCCTCTGGCTCGACAAGACGCTTCACCGCGCTCTCCTTCAGCAGGATCTCCGTCACCACCTCGTCCTCGCCGATGTTATGCGTTCGGGCTTGATCGGCGATCTGCTTCGTTACCAGAGGGGTACGCACGTAGCCGGGGTTGACGCAGTTGCTGGTGACCCCGTGCGGACCGCCTTCCAGCGCCGTGACCTTGGACAAGCCCTCGAGGGCGTGCTTGGCGGTGACATACGCGGCCTTGAACGGCGATGCACGCAAGCCGTGGATGGACGAGATGTTGATGACGCGGCCGAACTCGTTGCGGTACATGTGCGGTAGCGCGGCCCGGATCAGCAGGAACGGCGCCTCGACCATCAGCGTCATCATCAGACGGAACCGGTCCGGCGGAAAGGCCGCGATCTCGCTGACGGTCTGCACGCCGGCATTGTTGACCAGGATGTCGGTGTGCAGTTCGAGGTCCTCGAGTGCACCGACATCCACCAGGTCCAGCGTCCACGCGGAACCGCCGATCTCGTCGGCGACGTTCTGGGCGCCGGCGTCGTCGATGTCGGCTACGGTCACTTTCGCGCCGCGCCGGGCCAGTTCCCGCGCACACGCCGCCCCGATTCCGCCGGCGCCGCCGGTGACGAGAGCCGAACGGCCGTCGAGGTCGTTCACCGCGCCCCCGCCTCCGCCAACTGCTCGCGGTCGGCAGCGTCGATCATCGCCAGGTCGACACCGTTGGTCTCGCGCATGAACAGCGCTGCCACCAAGGTGATGATCGCGGCGACCGCGAGGTAGATCGCGATCGGCACCCAGGAGTCATAGATGTCGAGCAGCTTCACGGAGATGATCGGGGCCAACGACCCCGCCACTATCGACGTCACCTGATACCCCAGCGAGACACCGGAATACCGCATGCGGGTCGGGAACATCTCGGCCATGATCGCCGGCTGCGGCGAGTACATCAGGGCGTGGATCATCAGGCCGAGAACGATGGCGCCGATGACGAACAGGTAATTGCCGGTGTCCATCATCGGGAACCCGATGAATCCCCACGCCGCCGCACCGATGGCGCCGACGATGTAGACCGGCCGGCGACCGATGCGATCTGAGAGCCGACCCACCTGGGGGATGATCAGGAAGTGCACACCGTGCGCGATCAGCAGCCACAACAGGATGTCGCCGGTGTCGGCGCCGACCTGCTGGCTCAGATAGGTGATCGACACGATGACCACGAGGTAGTACATGATGTTCTCGGCGAAGCGCAGGCCCATCGCGGTGAACACGCCGCGGGGGTAGCGCTTCAGCACTTCGACGACACCGTAGGACACCGCCTTCACACGCTCGACCTCTGCTTGGGCCGCCACGAAGATCGGTGCGTCGGTCACCTTGGTGCGGATGTAGTAGCCGATCAGCACCACCACGGCCGACAACCAGAACGCCACACGCCAACCCCAGGACAGGAACGCCTCGTCCGACAGCGTCGTGGTCAGGACGAGCAGAACGACGGTGGCGAGCATGTTGCCGACGGGCACAGCGGCCTGCGGCCAGCTGGCCCAGAACGCGCGCTGCCGATCGGGGCTGTGCTCGGCGACCAGCAGCACGGCGCCACCCCACTCTCCGCCGACGGCGAAGCCCTGCAGGAACCGCAGCACGACGAGAAGGGCCGGCGCCCAGTAACCGATCTGACCGAACGTCGGTAGGCACCCCATCAAGAAGGTGGCGGCACCCACCAGCAGCAGGCTGAACTGCAACAGCTTCTTGCGGCCGTACTTGTCGCCGAAATGCCCGAAGACCACACCGCCGAGCGGTCGGGCGAGGAAGCCCACCGCGTAGGTGAGGAACGCGGCCAGGATCGCGTCGAGCTCGCTGCCCGTCTGGGCGAAGAACACCTTGTTGAACACCAGGGTCGCGGCCGTGCCGTAGAGAAAGAACTCGTACCACTCGACGACGGTGCCGGCCATCGACGCGGCGACAACGCGTTTCAGTCCGGTGCTGACCTTGCCCCCCGATGCGTCGGAGCTTTGTTGGGTGGTCATCGGCACTCCCTCCTCTGTGACAGCCGCCACACTCAGTCGTGAGTATTCATGCAGGTGCCCCAGCCGAGCAATGACCAAACCTGCAGGAAGTATCTGCGAAAATGCAGACATGACCGGATCGAGCCGACGACCCAGCGCCGATGATCTGTTGATCCTGTTGGCGGTCGGACGCACCGGTAAGTACACGACCGCCGCCGACGAACTCGGTCTCAACCACACGACCATCAGCCGACGGATCGCTGCGCTCGAGCTGGCCGTGGGCGGGCGGGTGCTGGCCCGTGTCTCGGGCGGTTGGGAGCTGACCGAGCTGGGGCGCGAGGCACTGGCCGCGGCTGAGGCCGTCGAAGCCGCGGTCCGCTCGTTGAGCACCGAGGCCGGCGGAAAGCGTGCGCTGGAAGGCGTCGTACGCATCTCTGCCACCGACGGTTTCTCGGCCTACATCGCCGCGCCCGCTGCCGCAGCCGTGCAGCGTGAACACCCCAATGTGGCGGTCGAGATCGTGGCGGCGACCCGGCGCGCCAGCCAGCAGCGCTCGGGTCTGGACGTCGAGGTCGTGGTCGGTGAGCCGACTGTGCACCGCGCCAAGGCGCTGCGCCTGGGCGACTACTGCCTCGGGCTGTACGGCTCACGTGAGTACCTGCGCACCCACGGAGTCCCGTCGGGTGTGGCCGATCTGCACCGCTTCCCGCTGGTGTACTTCATCGACTCGATGCTGCAAGTCGACGACCTGGACCTGGCGACCAGCTTCGCCCCGGCCATGCGGGAGTCGGTGACGTCCACCAACGTGTTCGTCCACGTCGAGGCGACGCGGGCGTCGGCGGGTCTGGGGCTGTTGCCGTGTTTCATGGCCGACCGGCACGGCGACCTGGTGCGGGTGCTGACCGATGAGGTGGCGATCCGGCTCACGTACTGGCTGGTGACCCGCGAGGAAACCCTGCGGCGGCCCGAGGTGTCGGCGGTCGTCGAGGCGATCGTCGCCCGCATGGCCGAGCAGCGCAACGTGCTGCTGGGCACCCACTAACGTCGGCGACATGCCCTTCCTGGAACACCGCGCCGAGCACCGCCTCGGCCCCGCGTACTACCGGCACTGGGCGGCCGACGAACCCCGAGCGGCCGTCATCTTCCTGCATGGATTCGGCGAGCACACCGGTCTGTACCACCGTTACGGATTCGCGCTCAACGCCGCCGGAATCGACCTGTGGGCCGTCGACCAGTTCGGGCACGGGCTCAGCCCCGGTGACCGTGGCGACTTCGGCACGATCGAGGACAGTTCGGCACTGGCCGACGCGCTGACCGAGTTGGCCGCCGACCGCCGCCCCCGTGTGCCGCTGGTGGCGCAGGGTCATTCCTTCGGCGCGGTCGTCACGCTCTTCCGGGTGCTCGCGCAACCTCACGCATACCGGGCCGCGGTGGTCTCGGGCGCACCGGTGGTCGCAGTCCCTGCCCTCAGAGATGCCAACACGACCTTCGATCTCGACCCGGCGCTGTTGTCAGCAGACCCGTTCTACGTCGACTCTCTGATCAACGACCCCCTGGCGTTTGTCGGCGCCGACGGAGTCGCGCTAGTCCGCGAGCTCGACCGCGGGTGGGACCGCTTCGGTGCCGAGCTGCCCGGACTGACCGTTCCAACGCTCGCCGTGCACGGCAGCAACGACATGATCGCGCCCGTCGGCGCGGTGCGCGCCTACGCCGAACAGATCCACGCGCTGCGGTTCGTCGAGTTCGCCGGCGCACGTCACGACATTCTCAACGAAGTTCAACACCGCGACGTGGCTGCCGCCATCGTTGGCTTCATCGCAGATCAACTGGGGTGAGCGGGGTTCATCCACAGCAGTTGTGCACAGTGTGGATGAATCACACCCGTGTAACTCCCTGCTCAGAGCCAGGTGTCGTCCGTCGTCGCGGTCAGGAACGCCTCGAGGTCGTTGCGCCAGTCAGCGGGCGAATTCTTGTCCGGTTCGATGCCGGTGTACTGACCTTGGTAGAACAGCAGCGGCCGCGGTTTCTTGCGCGGGACGTCGGACAGCGAGTGCACCGCACCGAACACGACGAAGTGGTCGCCGCCGTCGTGCACCGACGCCACGGTGCAGTCGATGTGCGCCAGTGACCCGTCGATGATCGGCGAGCCGAGCTTGGACGGGGTCCAGTCGATGCCGGCGAACTTGTCCGGCTCCCGGGAGCCGAACCGACCCGACACGTCCTTCTGGTTCTCGTGCAGGATGTTCACACAGAACGAGCCGCTCGCCTCGATGGCCGCCCACGACCGTGACATCTTGGTCGGGCAGAACAGCACCAACGGAGGGTCCAGGGACAGCGCGGCGAACGACTGGCAGGCGAACCCCACCGGAACGTCGTCGTGCACCGTCGTGATGACGGTGATACCGGTGCAGAACTGGCCCAGCACACTGCGGAAGGTGCGGGGGTCGATCGGTGGGCTACCCACTACCGATGGCTCCTCGTGTCGGCGCCCGTCATCAACTCTTGAAGCCGACGCTGAAGTCGTGTCCCCACAGCGACACCGCGGTGCTCTCCCGAGCGACCCAGCTGTGGTCGTCCACCTCGAGACCCTCGCAACCGAACTCGACGTCGAACCCGCCGGGCGTCTTCATGTAGAACGACAGCATCTTGTCGTTGACGTGGCGCCCCAGCGTCGCCGACATCTTGACCTTGCGCCGCAGCGCCCGGTCCAGGCACAGGCCGACATCGTCGGCGTTCTCCACCTCGACCATCAGATGGACGATGCCGCTGGGGGTTTCGCCGGGCATGAACGCCAGGCTGTGGTGGCGCGGGTTGACCCCGAGGAACCGCAGCCAAGCCGGCTCCCCGTCGGCGGGCCTACCCACCAGCTGCGGAGGCAGCCGCATCGAGTCGCGCAGGTTGAAGCCCAGCACATCGCGGTAGAAGTGAAGCGTCTCCGCGTCGTCGCGGGTGGTCAGCACCACGTGACCGAGGCCCTGTTCCTCGGTGACGAACTTGTGGCCGTAGGGGCTCACCACGCGGCGGTGTTCGAGCGCGACACCGTGGAACACCTCCAGGGTGTTGCCGGACGGATCGTCGAACACGATCATCTCGTCGACCCGGCGCTCGGCCTTCTCCGCGGAGGTGCCCTCCTTGTACGGGACGCCCTGCAGGTCGAGTCGGTGCCGGATCTCCTGTAACCCCGCGGCGTTGCTCGTCTCCCAGCCCGACACCAGCAACCGGTCATGCTCGCCGGGCACGATCACCAGGCGTGCCGGGAACTCGTCCATACGCAGGTACAGCGCACCCTCGGTGCCGCCGGACCCCTCGACCATGCCGAGCACCTTGAGCCCGTACTCGCGCCAGGCCCCCATGTCGGTGGCCTCGATGCGTAGGTACCCCAATGAGCGGATCATCGTGAACCCCCCTCAGCGACGTCGGACAAAAAATCCACGGTGAGCTTGTTGAACTCGTCGAACTTCTCGAGCTGCGCCCAGTGCCCGCACTGGCCGAACACATGCAGCTGGACGCGGGGAATCTGCTTGAGCGCCACCAGTGCCCCGTCCAGCGGATTGACTCGGTCCTCACGGCCCCAGATCAGCAGTACCCGCTGGCGCAGCTTGTAGACGTCGCGCCACATCATGCCGAGCTCGAAGTCCGCACCGGCGAACGACTTGCCCATCGCCTTGGTGGCGGCCAACGACTCAGGCGTGCTCGCGATCTGGAAGCGTTCCTCGACCAGTTCGGGTGTGATCAGGCTCTGGTCGAACACCATGATCCGCAGGAACTTCTCGATGTTCTCCCGCGTCGGATCGGCGGCGAAGCGACCGAGCAGCTTCACGCCCTCGGTCGGGTCGGGCGCGAACAGGTTGACGCTCAGCCCGCCCGGCCCCATCAGCACCAGACGGCCCGCCCGCTTCGGATTGTCCAGGGCGAAACGCACCGCGGTGCCGCCACCGAGTGAGTTACCCACCAGCGCAGCCCGTTCCAGACCCAGGTGATCGAACAGGTTCAGCAGCGCGGTGGCGCTGTAGCGGTTGTACTGCTCGTGTTCGGTGTGCTTGTCGGAATGCCCGTAGCCGGGTTGATCCACGGCGAGCACGTGGAAATGCTCAGCCAGCACCGGGATGTTGCGCCCGAAGTTCGACCAGCTCGATGCACCCGGGCCGCCGCCGTGCAGCAGCACGACGGTGGGCGACTCCGGGTCGCCGGCCTCGTGATAGTGCAACCGCATGGCAGGACCTTTGCCGCGCACATCGGCGAAGCGGGAGGTCGAATCGAACGTGATCTCTTGCTGCTGAGCAGTTTCGGCGGCGAAGGATGTCATCTAGACCATCGTGTCCTGGGGCGGCAGGCCGAACGCCTCGTTGCCGAAGATCAGGTAGGCACGCTCGGGCTCGTTCGCGGCGTGCACCCGGCCGGCGTGGGCGTCCCGCCAGAACCGCTGCACCGGCTGGTCGAGCTGCAGTGCCGTCGCACCGGACGCCTCGAACAGCAGATCGATCGACGCGATCGCCCGCGCGGTGGCGCGGACCTGATCGCGGCGTGCGCTGGCGCGCAGCGAGAACGGGATCTCCTCACCGGCCTGCAGCAGCTTGTATTCGTCGGCGACGTTGCCCATCAGCTGACGCCAGCCGGCGTCGATGTCGCTGGCGGCCTCCGCGATACGGATCTTGGCGAACGGATCGTCCTTGGACTTCTCGCCGGCGAACGCGGCGCGCACCCGCTTGCCCTGATGCTCGACATGCGCCTCGTAGGCGCCGTACGCCATCCCCATGATGGGAGTGCTGATGGTGGTGGGATGCATGGTGCCCCAAGGCATCTTGTAAACCGGTGCGGTGTTGTTCTCGTATCCGCCGGCGGTCCCGTCGTTCATCGCCCGGTAGGACAGGAACCGGTGACGCGGGACGAACACGTCCTTGACCACCACGGTGTTGCTTCCGGTTGCCTTGAGACCGACCACGTTCCAGACATCGTCGATGCGGTAGTCGCTGCGCGGGATCAGGAAGCTGCCGAAGTCGACCGGCTTGCCGTCCTTGATCACCGGACCGCCGAGGAACGCCCAGGTGGCGTGGTCGCAGCCCGACGACCACTGCCAGGCGCCGCTGACCAGGTAGCCACCGTCGACCACGGTGCCCGCACCCATCGGCGCGTACGACGACGACACGCGCACGGTCGGATCGTCGCCCCAGACGTCGTCCTGAGCCTGCTGATCGAACAGCGCCAGGTGCCAGTTGTGCACACCGAGGATCGACGAGACCCATCCGGTGGAACCGCACGCGCTGGCGATGCGACGCACCGCTTCGAAGAACTGCGTCGGGTCGCACTGCAGCCCGCCCCACTGCTCAGGCTGGAGCAGCTTGAAGAACCCGACCTCGTCGAGTTCGGCCACTGTCTCGTCGGGCAGACGCCGCAACTCCTCGGCGGCCGCGGAACGCTTGGCGATCCGCGGCAGGAGATCGTCGATGCCCGATAGCACCGATTGCACGTCGCGCTGTTCAATGGACGTCACGGGTATGCCTCCCAGGGAGTGCGGACTGACGGTATTGAGATTAGAACACGTTACGATTTGTGTCGAGCAGCGGTGCCCTGCGGCCGCTGGACCTGCGGACATTCATTTCTGTAACCTGTTCTAGTTATTGGGTGGCGTCAGATGACGGTGCCAGTCGAAAGGGAGGCGCACGAGTGACGGACGTCAAAGCCGACGAACCACTGGGCACCCATGTGCTCGAACTGGAGATCGCCGAGGTCATCGACGAAACGGCGGACGCCCGATCCCTGGTGTTCACCTCTCCCGCCGACGCCCCCGTCGCACCGGAGAAGCTGCGCTACGAACCCGGGCAGTTCCTGACCCTGCGGGTGCCCAGCGATCTGACCGGTTCCGTCGCCCGGTGCTATTCGCTGTGCAGTTCGCCGTTCACCGGCGACCCGATGACCGTCACCGTCAAGCGCACGGCCGACGGCTACGCGTCGAACTGGCTGTGCGACCACGCCCAAGCCGGCATGAAGGTGCATGTGCTCGCACCCTCGGGCACCTTCGTGCCCAAGTCGCTGGACACCGACTTCGTGCTACTCGCCGCCGGCAGCGGCATCACGCCGATGATGGCGATTCTGAAGTCGGCGTTGGCGGAGGGCAGCGGCAAAGTTACGCTGATCTACGCCAACCGCGACGAGAACTCGGTCATCTTCGCCGCCGCCCTTCGCGAGCTCGCGACCGCATACCCCGACCGGTTCACCGCCATCCACTGGCTGGAGTCGGTGCAGGGCCTGCCCGCGGTGGCGGGACTGGCGGAGCTGGTCGCCCCGTTCGGTACCCGAGAGGCCTTCATCTGCGGCCCGGGACCGTTCATGAAGGCCGCCGAGGAGGCGTTGACCAGCTCCGGGATGTCCCCCGACCGCATCCACATCGAGGTGTTCAAGTCGCTGGAGTCCGACCCCTTCGCGGCCGTGGTGCTCGAGGACGATGACAGTGACGAGGGACCGTCCACCGCGGTGGTCACGCTCGACGGTCAGAAACACGAGGTGTCCTGGCCGCGGCGCGCCAAACTGCTCGACGTGCTGCTGGACAAAGGGCTCGACGCGCCGTTCTCGTGCCGGGAGGGGCATTGCGGCGCGTGCGCCGTGGTGAAGAAATCCGGCGACACCGAGATGGAGGTCAACGACGTCCTCGAGGACTCCGATCTGGAGGAGGGGTTGATCCTGGCCTGCCAGGCCCATCCCCTGTCGGATTCGGTCGAAGTCACCTACGACGAGTAGCTAGGGATTACCTTCGTGACGATGAACCGGCTCGCAGCAGCATGCACCGCCGTCCTGTTGGCAGCGGCGGGGCTCGTGCAGCCCGCAACGGCCGCTGCCGCAGCCAACTCCGGCACCTCGTCGATCCCGGTCGACGGCGCCACGCAGATCCAGATGAACGTCACCGCCGACTGTGTGGCGGCGCAGAACCGGTGCTTCTTCAACACCACCGCGAACCTGATGACACCGACCGGCCCCACCGGGTTCCCGGGCGACACCTGGGCCCGTCAGACCATCACGATCCGCAGTTCGGATCGCGACGTGTGGCAGGAGGCGTGGTACAGCGCCCCGTCCGGGACGCCGCGGGAACTCAAGGGCGCCAACCACAACAACGTGCTGTCGAAGATGTACAAGGCGATCAACGACGTCCAGATCTCCATCACCTACTTCGGTGGCGGCCCCATCGAGCGGTTCAAGTCCGACGGTGACACCGCGCCCACCCAGTGGAGTACCGGACTGCCCGCGACGGGGTCGGACTTCATCGCCTGTTCGCAGATCCAGGTCGTCTACAGCGGAGTCAACCTCACCACCCCGACCGCCTGCGCACAGACCACCTTTGGATAGTGCGCTCGCGCACGCCTTTGGATAGTGCGCTCGCGCACGGGTTCGCCTCAGCGCGGCAGGCCCAGCAACCGCTCGCCGGCCATCGTCAGCAGGATCTGCTCGGTGCCGCCGGCGATGGTCAGGCAGCGGGTGTTGAGGAAGTCGTGCACCTGTGTGCTGTCCACGATGCCCGCGCCCTCGGCCAGCTCCATCCGGAATTCGGCGAGCCCCTGGCGGTAACGCACCCCGATGAGCTTGCGGGCGCTGGCCTGCGGGCCGGGATCCTCGCCGACCACGGCCAACTGGGCGATGCGCTGGTCGAGCAACGATCCGACCTGAGCGGTGACGATCAGCTCGCCGAGCCGATCCTGTTGCGCGGCATCCAGTTCGGCGACCGAGTGGAGCAGCTCCTCCATCGGGTTGCCCAGCGCGGTGCCCTGCGCCATCGCCACCCTCTCGTTGGCCAGCGTGGTGCGTGCCAGCCGCCAACCCTGGTTGACCTCGCCGACCACCATCTCGTCGGGGACGAACACGTCGTCCAGGAACACCTCGTTGAACAGTTCGTCGCCGGTGATCTCCCGCAGCGGTCGCACGACCAGGCCCGGTGAGGTCATGTCGATCAGGAAGTAGGTGATGCCCTTGTGCTTCGGTGCATCCGGGTCGGTTCGCGCCAGGCACACCCCCCAGTGCGCCTGCTGCGCCGACGACGTCCACACCTTCTGCCCGGTCAGCTTCCAGCCGGGCCCCATTGCGCCGCTCGCGGACGGGCCCTCGGCGCGCACGGCCTTGGTACGCAGCGCGGCCAGGTCAGAACCCGCCCCGGGCTCGCTGAACAGCTGGCACCAGCGCAGATCACCGCGCAATGTCGCCGGGACGAACTGCTCGATCTGCTCCTGGCTGCCATGTTCGAGAATCGTCGGGACCGCCCACCACCCGATCACCAGGTCCGGACGCACCACCTCGGCGGCGGCCAGCTCCTGGTCGATCAGCAACTGCTCGGCAGGCCCGGCGGCCCGACCGTAGGGCCGGGGCCAATGCGGTGCGAGCAAGCCGGCCTCGGCCAGCGCCACCTGACGCTGCTCGGCGGGCTTGGCTGCGACGTCGGCGACCGCGGCGGAGATCTCGGGGCGCAGATCGGCCACCGAGTCGAGATCGATGTGCAGGTCGCGACGAACACCCTGCTGGGTCAGGGCAACGACCCGCCGCAGCCAGCGCGAGCGGCCGCCGAGGAACTGCGCGATCGCGTAGGCGCGCCGCAGATACAGGTGCGCATCGTGTTCCCAGGTGATGCCGATACCACCCAGCACCTGGATGCAGTCCTTGGCGTTGGCCTTCGCGGCCTCGATACCCACCGACGCCGCCAGTGCGGCGGCCAGCGACAACTGCGCATCCTCGGACCGACCCGACGAATCCGACGCGGCCCGGGCCGCGTCCGCGGCGGCGACCGAGGCCTGCTCGGAGCGCAGAAGCATCTCGGCGCACATGTGCTTGATGGCCTGGAAGCTGCCGATCGGCTTGCCGAACTGCTCACGGACCTTCGCGTACTCCGTGGCGGTCTGCAGGCACCACCGGGCCAGGCCGGCGGCCTCGGCGGAGAGCACCGTGACGGTCAGGTCGACGATCCGCTGCGCGGGCACGGCGAGTTCCTCGGCGGTGGCGCCGTCAGTCACCACCCGCGCCAGCGGGCGGGAGAAGTCGGTGGCCGCCAGCGGTTCCACGGTGACGCCGTCGGCGGCCGCGTCGACCAGCACCCACGTGTCCCCGGCCGGCAGCAGCATCACACCACCGGCAGACCCGCCCAGGACGTACTCGGCCGTGCCCGACACCCGCCCGTCGGAGTAGGTGAGGTCGGCGGACAGGGCCACACCTGCGGCGCCCTCCCCGGAGGCCAACGCTTCCAACAGTTCGGCGTGTGAATCCGACAACACCAGGGTGGCCACTGCGGTGGAGGCCACCGGGCCGGGGACCATCGCGGCGGCCGCTTCGTCGAGCATCGCGCAGAGGTCGGCGACGGTTCCGTCGGCACCGCCGTGCTCTTCGGGCAGTGCCACACCGAACGTGCCTAGTTGGGCCAGACCGTCGTAGGCCGGGCGCCACGCGTCGGGATCGCCCTGCTCGACGTCGCGCGCGCCCTCGACCGCCCGGGATCCGGCCGCCCAGCTCCGAACCAGTTCACGCGCGGCGGACTGCTCGTCAGTGAGGGTGGCAGACGAGTTCGTGGACCTAGCCGACACCGTGACTCCTAGCGTTTGGGCGAGAAGACCCTGCTTCCCACTAGAACGTGTTCTAATATTGCCAGCGTTGGACCGTCAAGTCGACCGCCATCACAGCAGGGCACGTCGGTGTCGTCACGGCACGGAGGTGAGCAATCGGGGATCGGCATGCGTATCGTTTCCAGCGATACCGCATCACGAAGGAGCCGCACGTCGCATGTCAGGGACGTCAGAATTGTCGGGTACGCCGGCCCGCGCCGCAACGGGCGCCGGTGCTGACACCCGGCCCCGCCAGGTGATGAACGTGGCGGTTCTGGCTGAATCCGAACTCGGCTCCGAAGCCCAACGTGAGCGACGCAAGCGCATCCTGGACGCCACGCTGGCGATCGCCTCGAAGGGCGGTTACGAGGCCGTTCAGATGCGGGCGGTGGCCGAACGTGCCGATGTCGCGGTCGGCACCCTGTACCGGTACTTCCCCTCCAAGGTGCATCTGCTGGTCTCGGCGCTCGGACGGGAGTTCGAGCGCATCGACGCCAAGACCGACCGCGCGGTGCTCGCCGCAGGCGCCACCCCATATCAGCGACTCAACATCATGGTCGGCAAGCTCAACCGCGCAATGCAGCGGAACCCGCTGCTCACCGAGGCGATGACCCGGGCCTTCGTGTTCGCCGACGCCTCGGCCGCCGGTGAGGTCGATCACGTCGGCAAGCTGATGGACTCGATGTTCGCGCGCGCGATGAGCGAGGGTGAACCGACCGAGGACCAGTACCACATCGCACGGGTGATCTCCGATGTCTGGCTGTCCAATCTGCTGGCATGGCTGACCCGACGGGCGTCGGCCACCGACGTCGCCAAACGCCTGGATCTGGCCGTGCGACTGCTCATCGGAGACGGCGACCAGCCTAAGATCTGAAGGCGTGAGCGACCTGCCTCCCGATCTGTCCAGCGCGCTCGATGCCGCCGCGAAACTACCCCGGCTTCTGGTCACCTCCGACTTCGACGGCACCCTGTCCCCGATCGTCAGCAACCCGTCCGATGCCCGCCCCCTGCCCGAGGCCGGACGCGCCCTGATCGGGCTCGCGGAGCTGCCGTCCACCGCGGTCGCGCTGATCTCCGGGCGTGCGTTGCGTGACCTGCGGGCGTTGTCCTCGATGCCGGACGCGGTGCATCTGGTGGGATCCCACGGCGCGGAGTTCGACTCCGGGTTCTCGCACGACATCGACCAGGAACTGTTGCGCAGCATCACCGAGACGCTCGAGGAGATCGCGTCCGGCCGGTCTGGGGTCACCGTGGAGACCAAGCCCGCCAGCGTCGCGTTGCACGTGCGCAACGCGTCGCCGAGCGACGGGGAGGCCGCGCTGGCCGCGGCCTGGGAGGCCGCCACCGAGTGGGACGCCCACGCCACCACCGGAAAGGCCGTCCTCGAGTTCGCCGTGATCTCCACCGACAAGGGCGAGGCGATCGACATCCTGCGGGACCAGCATGCCGCGTCGACCGTGGTGTTCTTCGGGGATGACGTCACCGACGAGAAGGCGTTCCGGCGGCTGACCGACGGCGACATCGGTGTCAAGGTCGGTCCCGGGGACACCGGGGCGGGCTACCGGGTCGACTCTCCGGATGACGTCGCGGTGGCACTGCAGTATCTGCTGGACGCGCGTAGCGGCATGCGCTTTGCCTGATCGGCAATAATCTTTGCCGTGCTTGTGCTGCTGACGCACAGTGGTGGCATGCCTGAATCTCCCTCCCCCACAGCGACCGCCGACGAATGGGACGAGCGTTACAGCTCGCTGGCCGACCAACTTCCCGACATGGCGCCGAGCGCGGCGTTGATCCGCGAGGTCGGCGACCTGGCCCCGGGCACCGCCCTCGAGATCGGTTGCGGTCTGGGCGCGGATGCCGTCTGGCTGGCGAGCCGCGGGTGGCGGGTGACCGCGCTCGACGTCTCCCAGGTCGCCCTGGACCGCGCCACCCAGCGAAGCCGCGAGGCCGGGGTCGAAATCACGTGGCACTGTGGCCGCCTCGAGGATATGCCGTTGCCGCCCAACGGTTTCGATCTCGTCACCGCCCACTATCCGGCGCTGCGCCATTCGCCGGGACACGACGCCGAACGCGCCCTGCTGGCGGCGGTGGCACCGGGCGGCACACTGCTGGTGGTGCATCACGCCGACGTCGACGTCGAGAAAGCCAAGTCCTACGGCTTCGACCCCGCGGATTACCTCGGACACGACGACGTCGTCGAATTGCTCTCAGACGGGTGGGAAGTCAGCGTGGACCGCCGGCACCCTCGGGACGTACCCGCCGGACTCGAGGGACAGCACACCCACGACGACATCATCAGGGCACGCCGACTGACCCGCTAGGCCGGCGGACCGGAGGTTCGCCCCCGCATCACCTCGGTGTCGAGGACCTCGATCACCGGCAATCCCGACCGAGGCGGGTCGTGCAGCAGTTCCCCTGCCCGGCGGCCCTTTTCGACACTGGGTTGCACGACCGTCGTCAGGCCCCGCTGCAGCGCCTCCGGCACACCGTCGAAACCCGTCACCGTCATCGAACCCGGCACGTAGACGCCGCGGGCCCGCAGGTGATCCATCGCCGAAAGCGCCAGCACGTCGGCGGTGCACATCAGCGCGGTGATGCGCGGATTGGCCGCCAGCGCGGCGTCGGCGCCGGCACCTCCGGATGAGGGCAGGTGTTCATAGCTTTCGACGACGGTCAGCGATGCCGGGTCCAAGCCCGCCGCCGTCATCGCGTCACGCACGCCCCGGATGCGCTCGCTCTGGACGTGGAAGTGCGGGCTACGCACCCGCTGCGGATCAGCGATCGCGGGGGCCGGGCCGGCGTCCGGCCAGTCGCGGCCGAGCCGCATCGTCAACAGCCCGATCTCGCGGTGACCGAGCTCGAGCACATGCTCGGTGAGTTGGCGCATCGCTGCCCGGTCGTCGATGCACACCCGGGACACCCCGGGCACGTCGCGGGGCTGGTCGACCACCACCACCGGCAGATGACGCTCCAGGATCGCCGGCAGGTAGGGGTCGTCGTCGGAGGCCGAGTAGACGACGAAACCGTCGACACCGGCGGCCAACACCGCGGCCGAGCCGTCGGAGACACTGCGGTCGGGCCCGACCGCCACCAGCAGCAGTCCCTGCCCCACCGCTTCGCACGACTCGGCCAACCCGGCGACGAAGTCGAGCGCGGCCGGATCCCGGAACGAATAGTTCAGCGGCTCGGTGATGACCAGCCCCACTGCGCCGGCCTTGCGTGTGCGCAGCGAGCGTGCCACCGGGTCCGGACCGGGATAGCCGAGCGCCTTGGCGGTGGACAGCACGCGTTCGCGTAGTTCGGCTGACAGTTGGTCGGGCCGGTTGTAGGCGTTGGAGACGGTGGTGCGTGAGACCTTGAGCTCAGCCGCGAGTGAGGCCAGGGTCGCGCGGCGCCTCGGCGCTGGACTCCTGGACATGCTCCCCGAGATTAGTGGACGCGCCGGGTTGCGCTGCGGAAGTCCGCTTCGGGCGCGGCACGCGAGCGCCCAGCCAGACCATCAGCCAGATGCCGCAGGCGATGGTGACCACCAGAAAGCTGGGCGGCAGATTGAACATCGCGGACAGCGCGAGGCCCGCCCAGACGGAGAACACCCCGATGCCTGCCGATACCGCCATCGCATACACGGGGCGCGCGGTGAAGATCAGAGCCGTCGCTGCGGGAGTGACGACGAGTGCGAACAGCAGCAGCGTGCCCACCGCCTGCACCGCCATGGTCACCGTGAAGGCCAGCAGCACCATGAACACCACCGACAGCCCGCGGACCGGAACCCCCTTGGCCTCGGCCACCTGGCTGTTGACCGAGGTGAACAACAGCGGCCGGTAGATGAACGCCATACAGGCCGCCAAGACCAGCAACAGCCCGAGGAACCCCACCAGCTGCTCGTTGGTGATGGCCAGCAGGTTGCCGAACAGCACGTTGGTCAGGGTGGACGAGTTGCGAGTGGCCAGCGAGTTGAAGAACAGACCCAGCCCGGTGGCGAAGGCCAGCACGGTACCGGTCGCGACGTCACGATCGGAGGCACGTTTGCCCAGGGCGCCGATCGCCAGCGCACCCCCGACGCAGAACACCCCCAGCCCCAGCACCGCCGGCAGCCCGAGCAGCACCGCACCGGTGGCGCCGGGCAGCCCGATGTGGGCCAGCGCGTGCGCGGCGAACGAAGAATTGCGCACCACGATGAAGTAACCCATCAGGCCCGCCGCGAGCGCGACGATCGTTCCACCCAGCCAGGCGTTGCGCATGAATGACGAGCCCAGGATCTGCACCCAGTTGTCCTGATAGCCCATCGCCACGAGGGACTGGGTCATCGGTTGCTCCGCAAAGTCATCGGTTGCTCCGCAAAGTCATCGGTTGCTCCGCAAAGTCATCGGTTGCTCCGCAAAGTCATCAGTCGCTCCGCATGTACAGCTGCCCCTGCAGCGTATGCGCCACCTTGATCCGCGTGCCGTACATGTGGGTGAGCAGATCGGAGTCCACGACCTGGTCGATCGCCGCGTGGTGGGCGTGGCCGTCGAGCAGGTAGATCGCGCTGTCGAGCACCGCCAGCAGGGGATTGAGATCGTGGGCGACCACCAGGATGGTCACCGCCAGTTCCCGCTTGAGCCTGGCGAGCAGTTCGACGATCTCGTGCTGGGTACGAATGTCGAGCGAGGCCAGCGGTTCATCGAGGATGAGCATGCGCGGGTGAGCCACCAGGGCGCTGGCCAGCGCGATGCGTTGACGTTGCCCACCGGACAGCTCTGACAGCCGGCGGTCGGCGAAGTCGGTGGCCTCGACCCACTTCAGGGCTTCGTCGACACGTCGGCGATCCTCCGCGCGGGGCCGCGCGAAGCCCCACCGTCGCCCCGTGAGCCCCAGCAACACGGCGTCCCTGGCCCGGATCGCCTCGGTGGCGTTGACGTCGTAGTGCTGAGGTACGTAGCCGATCTCGTCGTTACGCGCACCCGGGCGGGAGCCGTACACCTGCACCGTTCCATGCGCGACGGGAAGCAACCCGAGGATCACCTTGAGCAGCGTGGTCTTGCCGGAACCGTTGGAGCCGATGACGGCGACGAACTGACCGGCCTCGACCCGCAGCGTCGAATCCGACCAGATTGTGCGCCCACCCCGCACAACGCTGACGTCGTCGAACGCCAGCGCCGGCACGGCTACCGGCTCATGCTGGGACACCGAGCGCCTCGGCCAGGGCGTCGAGCTGGCCGACCTGCCAGGTCTGGAAGGACTCGGTGTTCGGCGGAACCGTCTCGGTGACCTCGACGACGGGGACTCCGGCCTGCTCGGCGGCCGCCCGGATCTGCTCGGGCACCGACCCCTCGGTCTGGGTGTTGTAGATCAACACGTCCACCCCGCGGTCGCCGAGCAGACGTAGGAAGGCGTCCAGGTCGGCCGGAGACGGCTCGGCCTCGTTGGCCGACGCTGCCTGGTAACCCTCCGGCGTGCGGTTCTGCATCCCCAGCGCGTTAGCCATGTCGTCGAATACGCTCTCGGTCGCGGCGTAGGTTTTGCCCTGCGCGCCGGACCTGATCGTGGCGATGGCGTCGTTGTAGGGCTTCATCACGTTCTCGAACTCGCCGTGCCGCTCGTCGAGGTAGTCGGCGGCATCGGGCGCCAGTTCCTTGAGGTGCGCTGTCACCGCTTCGGCCACCTCGTTCACGACCATCGGGTTGTACCAGACGTGCGGGTTCAGCTCGCCGGCGTGATCGTGGCCGGCCTCCCCTTCGTGGCTGTGCCCCTCTTCGCCCTCGTGGCTGTGGCCCTCCTCGCCCTCATGGCTGTGGCCCTCCTCGCCCTCGTGTCCACTCAGTTCGACGGCGTTGATCACCGGGGCGTCCGGGGCCGACGAGGCCGCCAGTTTCGCCGCCCACTCGTCATAGTGGCCGCCGTTGATGACGACGAGCTGCGCGCCGTCGAACATCGCGGCGTCCGCCGGCGTCGGCTCGAAATCGTGCGGGTCCACCGACGAACTCGCCAGAACCGTGGTGACATCCGCACATGCACCGCCCACCTGGGAAACGATGTCCCCCCACTGATCGACGCTGACGACGACGTCGACCGGGGTGGTCGGGCAGCCGCCCTCCGAGGGAGGCGGGGTGCCAGCTGAGGTGCTGGACCCCTCGTCGCTCCCGCAGGACGACAGGGCAAGGGGCAGGGCGAGCGCGAAGGAGGCTGTCAGCAGCCGCACGGTCGAAGATCGAACTGAGTTCACCCGGCAACGATAACCGTTGCCAATTGGAAGCGCATACAACCGGTCGACTGGTGCGCACTAAATGAAAATGATTATCATTCAGATATGGCTACCGAAGTGTCCGCGAAACTGCCCGTCACTGTGCTCTCCGGATTCCTGGGCGCCGGCAAGACGACCCTGCTCAACCACATCCTGGCCAACCGCGAAGGCCGCCGTGTAGCCGTCATCGTCAACGACATGAGCGAGGTCAACATCGACGCCGCCTTGGTGGCCGGACAGGGCCACCTGGATCGGACCGAGGAGAAACTGGTCGAACTCACCAACGGGTGCATCTGCTGCACGCTGCGCGAGGACCTGATCGAAGCCGTCGGCGCGCTGGCGCGCCAGGGCAAGTTCGACCAGCTGGTCATCGAGTCCACCGGGATCTCCGAACCGATGCCGGTGGCCGCCACCTTCAGCTGGGAGTTCGAGGACGGCTTCAGCCTCGGCCAGCTGGCCAAGCTCGACACCTTGGTGACCGTCGTCGACGCCTCGACGTTCCTCACCGAGATCGCCCGGGGCGAGGCACTGGCTGATCGTCAGATGACCGCCGGGGAAGGCGACGCTCGCAGTGTCGCCGACCTCCTCGTCGACCAGGTGGAGTTCGCCGACGTCATCCTGCTGAACAAGACCGACCTCGTGACCCCGGCCACGCTGGCGACCGTCGAAACGCTGGTGCGACGGTTGAATCCGACGGCCAAACTGATCCACACCGACCACGGCGTCGTCGATCTGTCCGAGGTGCTCGACACCGGGCTGTTCGACCCGATCCTGGCCGCGGAGGCTCCCGGCTGGGATGAAGAGATCGCTGACGGTCACACCCCGGAGACCGAGGAGTACGGCATCAGCTCCATGACGTTCCGGGCGGACCGGCCTTTCCACCCGAATCGCCTCGCCCGGGCGCTGGGCCAGATGACCCGCATCCTGCGCAGCAAGGGGTTCTGCTGGATCGCCAGCAGGCCGAACATCGCGGCCATCTGGTCGCAGGCTGGCCCCAATCTCGTGATCGAGCCCGCCCAGTACTGGTCGAGCACCGACATCGCGCCGGGGCAGGAGATCGTGTTCATCGGGGTCAAGCTGGACCGGGAACGGGTGCAGGAGTTGCTCACCGGGGCCCTGCTGACCGACATGGAACTGTCAGCCGGAGAAGATGCCTGGGTCAGCTTCGACGATCCGTTGCCGGCATGGGGTGTGACGCACAGCCACTCACACTGACAGGCCACCGAGGGCCGAGCCGTCGCCGAGACGATCGGCGCTGATCACACTCAGTGAGCCGTCGGTCTCGAGCACCACGGCAGCGATGTCGGCCAGGCTCCCCGCACCGCTCGCCCGCACGGCCTGGCGGATCTCATCGGCACTGATGCGCTGCTCTCGCAGCCTCTCGCCGAGAATGACGCCCTCGTGCAGCAGCAGGGTCGGCCGGGCGGTGATCACCGCCCGGCCCAGGCGCAGACGCGACGAGATCATGGCCGCGACGAACTGCAGTACCGCCAGCAGGATCAGAGCCGTGACACCCTCGGCGTAGGACACGTCCGAGCTGAGCAGAATGGTGGCCAGCGTCGAACCGAATGCCACGGTGACGACCAGATCGAAGGCGTTGAGCTTGGCCAGAGTCCGTTTGCCCGAGATCCGCAACAGGGCGACCAGTCCGACGTAGGCGGCGGTGCCGACGATCAGCACCCGAACGATGTCAGACCAGTCGTCGAACCACATGGTGCCAGCGGTTACCCAGCGGGCACCGGGTCAAACGGTGAACCTGGTCAGAGACCGAGCTTGAGCGAGGCTCCGGCGTCGACGAACAGCTGCTGGCCGGTCACGTACCGGGATTCGTCGGAGGCGAGGTAGACCACGGCGTGGGAGATGTCCGATGCGTCGATGTAGGGCACGGGCATGGCCTGCATGAACGGGAAGGTGAGTTCGGCGTCTTCGCGGGTCGGCTCCGGCAGGTCGGGACGGAACGTCTTGTACATCGCCGAGTTGTGCAGCATGTCGGTGTCGACGTTGGTGGGGTGCACAGCGTTGACCCGGATCCGACTCGGCCCCAGCGTGAGTGCCAGCGACTTCGTGTAATCGCGAATCATCTTCTTCGCCAGCCCGTATCCGTCGCCGCCGGCTCCCTGCATGCCGCCCTGTCCGTTGATGCCGGTCTGCGGGACCAGTCCCGCCACCGATCCGGTCACGACGATCGCACCGCCCGGCTTCAGGTGCGGCAGTGCTACGTGTACCGAGTTCACCACACCGACGAAATCGACATCGAACGCATCGACGAAGCCCTGGACGGGAATGTCGTTGCCCAGCGGGCAGATACCCGCGTTGGCGACCACCACATCCAGGCCGCCCAGGTCGGCGACCGCGTCGTCGAGCACCCCCTTCAGACCTACCCGGTCACGAACGTCGACTTGGGCGGCAATCACGCGCCGGCCGGACTTCTCGACGAGCCTGGCGGTCTCATCGAGATCGGCGGCCGTCGCCAGCGGGTAGGAGTTCGTGTCGATGTCCTCGCCGATGTCGACGATGACGAGATCGGCCCCCTCGTCGGCCAAATGGACAGCATGGCTGCGGCCCTGGCCGCGCCCAGCCCCGGTGACGAAAGCGACCTTGCCAGTCATTCGACCCACGGACATCCTCCTCATTTATTGAAAACGATTTTCGACAACGACCATGCCGCACTGTAGCGTGAAGTGAGCACTGTTGGAAACCGTTACCAATAACGGCCTGCTGTGGAGGCTACCGAGGAGACAACCGTTGGACGCGAGGCGACGACACACCGACAACCCGTTCACCGTGGCCGTCTGCATGGCCTGCGGCACCGACGTCACGGCGATGGTGATGCCGAAGCTGCGGCAGGTGGTGCGCAACTGCCCGCACGGAGTGTTGGTCGTGACCAATTGCTTGCTGGGCACCTTCGCCTGCGGCGGGAAGACCTCGGCAGGGCCGGGCAATTCGGGTCGGGACGTGATGCTGGTGCTGCAGCCCTGCACGAGGGACCGGGCCCCCGTGTCGTCCATGCAGTGGATCGGTCCGGTGCGTGACGAAGTCGATGCCGACGCGGTGTGCCAATGGATCGCTTCCGGCGGGTGGGATCCGGGCGATCTCCCGACGAACCTGCGCGCCGAGTTGCACATGACCAGACTGAGCCGATCGAACTGAGTGAGCCGATCGAACTGAGTGAGCCGATCGAACTGAGTGAGCCGCCTCAGCCCGTAGGGGCTGTACGCGTTGAGGAGTCAGTCTCCCGTAGCCACCGGCCGGTCCGGCTCGGCGCACCACTGCGACCACGATCCCGGAAACAGCTGGGCCTCCAAACCGATCATCTGCAACGCCGCGATCAACACCGCGGCCGTGACACCTGAGCCGCAGTACGCGCCCGCGCCGGTGCTGGCGTCGACACCGCGGTCGGTGAAGAACTCCTGCAACTCGTCATCGGTGCGGAACGTGCCGTCGACTGACAGCACCGACGTGCTCGGAGTGCTGCGGGCGCCGGGTATGTGGCCGGCGACAGGGTCGACGGGTTCGCGCTCTCCGCGGAACCGCTCCGGAGCGCGCGCATCGAGCAGTGGGCCCGTCAGTTCCGCTGTCCGGTCGGCGGTCAGAGTCGGCAGCTCACCCTGGTACAGGTCGCGATGCGTGATCGTCACATCACCGAGACCGACTGTGGTGAAGCCTGTTTCGAGTTCGCCACCGGAGTCCACCCAGGCGGAGAGGCCGCCATCGAGAATGCGGACGTCCTTGACACCTGCCGTGGTCAGCAGCCACCAGGCCCGAGCCGACCCGGCGCGGTTCCAGTCGTCATAGACCACGGTGGGAACGCCGGCACGCATCCCCCACCGGCGGGCGGCCTCCTCCAGAGCAGGCCCGGACGGCAGCGGATGGCGGCCTCGACCTGACACCGCGTGATCGGTCAGCTCGTCCTCGAGCGAGACGTACACGGCGCCGGGAACATGACCGGCGGAGAACGCCTCGCGCCCGTCGGGCTGTGTCAGTTCCCAACGGACGTCGAGGACGTTCACCGGTCGGCCGGCGACGAGGTGGCGCGCCAGTTCTGACGCCGTGATGAGGATGTCAGCTCGGGTCACACCACCATCGTCGCACCGACTCGCCTAGTGGTGGTGATGCCCGACGGCCCCGCTCAGCTCGTTGGGGGCCTGCTCCAACGTCGTGGATGCCGACACTGTGCCGGACTGCAGGTCGACGAGATGGATCTGCCGAGTGGCAGGGTCCGACACGTAGACGGCATCTTCACGGGTGAACACAGCCGGGCCGCCGGCCTGCCAGTCGTCGGGTTCGGTCCACGATTCCATGATGTCGATCGCCCGGATCTGATCGCCGGTCACCTGGTCGTACACATAGAGCTTGCCGTCGGTGCCCAGGATCAGGGCTTCGCCTTGGGGTCCGCGACCCAGCGAACGGAACCAATAGCTGACCGACTCGGGCAGCTGGACAATCTGCATCTGATCGGTCGTGGTGTCGATCAGCGTGAACTGGTTCGGCCGCTCGAGCTCGGCATCGGGATCGACCTTCATGTCGCCCAGCACGACCGGCGAGTCGTCATGTCCACGGAGGTTGCCCGACCGACCGTACGGGGTGGGGCTGGGGATCTTGGTGAACGCGCCGTCGGCGTAGGTCAGCACACCGTTCTCGCAACCGAGTACGACCACCTCATCGGCGGCCACCGCCTCGCCGTGGATACCGGGGCACTCTTCGCTGCGGGCGATCTCGCGGTCACCCTGCTTGGCCACCGCGCCGGAACGGCTATCCGGGTTGCCGAGGCTGTGCACCAGTGTCCCGTCCGACAGAATCACCGCGACGCCGTGGTGGGGCTCCGGCGTGGAGAAGGTGCGGCCTTCCGGAAGTCCGCCCTCTTCGAGCGCGTGCGGATCGAATGCGGTGATCTCACCCGAACCGTCGGCGAACAACACGGTGTTCTCGCCATGCACGACGACGTGGCCCGGGTCGGAGGCGGCGAAGGTGTCGTCGGTCATTTCGCCGCCCGCCGCATCGAGAATGCGGAAGCCCTCGTCTGTGGTCACGAGCACGTGCGCCTCGTCACCGGCCGGATTGACCCGCAGGAATCCGTCGAGCGGGATGTCCTGGGCGACCTCGAGGGTCTCACCGTCAAGGACGTAGAGACCTCCGTCGTACGTCGCCACCAATGGCTCGGCGACCGGTTCGGAAGGCGCCTCCGATGCCGGTGCCGACTCCGCGCTCTGAGTGCTCTCGGCGCTGTCGGTTCCAGACGAGCACGCCACCAAGGTTGCCGCCGCGCACGCCAGCGCTCCGGCGCGGTACAACCACCGCGTATCGAACATATCTGCTCCCTTCCGAGCTGATGGGTGGGCTGCGGCTATCGCAGGCCGTTGACGATGGAGTCGGTGTTGGAGCGCATCATGTCGAGATATGTCGACCCTGGAGTCCCCGGGGGACTGAGTGATTCGCTGTACAGCGGTACGATCTGGACGTCGATGTCGGCCTGCTCGGACAGCACGCGGGCCAACTTCTCGGGCTGCGAGGAATCGACGAAGATGGCCGGAACCCTGGCCGTTTCGATGGCCGCGACCAGCGATTCGAGATCCGACGGGCTCGGGGCGGCCAGCGTCGTGCCGCTGGGGACGATCGCACCGATCACCGTGAAACCGAACCGCCGGGCCAGATAACCGAGCACGTGGTGGTTGGTGACCAGCTTGCGGCGCTGGGGCGCGATGGAATCGAAGTCGGCGGCCATCGAGGTGTCGAGCTCTTGTAGCTGCCGGCGGTAGACCTGAGCGTTGTGCTCGACCGCCGCGGTGTCGATTCCGTTGACCTCGTTGATGATTACCTGCTCGATGACGTCGACCGCGGTGATCATGCGCTGCGGATCAGTCCAGAAGTGCGGATCGGGCGCACCCGCGGTATCCCCTTCGGTGTACCGGATGGGATCGATGTGCTCCCCCACCGCGAGCGTCGGGACCCCGCTTTCCGCAGCGCTTTCGACATTGCGGGTCACGTTCTCCTCCAGCCCGAGACCGTTGTAGACGATCAGATCGGCGGTGTTCATCGCCTCGGCTTCCTGCGCGGAGACACCGAAAGAGTGCGGGTCGGCATTCGGTTTCATGAGCACCCGGACCTCGGCGGCGTCACCGACCACGTTGCGCACCACGTCACCGAGGATGTTGGTGGTGACGACGATCTCGCTGCGGCCTGATTCCGCTCCGCCACCACCGCACGCCGTGACCGTCGCGACGAGGGCAGCAACCAACCATGACAGGGTCCGGCGCAGACAGTTCCGCCTCACCGCCCAGCCTCGACCATCAGACCGGGAACGACGTCGGTATGAAGCGTGCGGGCGATCCTGATCCCGTCGGCGTAGTCGATTTCGTAGATTTCCCTCGCGGCTGCGTTGTTGACATAGGCCCGATCGGAGTCGATGTCGATCACCGGCTGGGGACCTTGATCCGGCACACCACCGGGAAACAGGGGCACCCGCGCGGTCTCTGCACGTTCGTTGACGGCAAAAGAACTCAGACTCCCATCGCGGTGCAGCACGAGCACTGAGCCATCTCCCGCGGTGTTCGCGGCCACCGCGTCGGGCACCGCAATCGTCGTCCACCTGCGCTGCCGGCTGTCGAGAACCCAGACGGTGCCCGGCGACAACCCGGCGAACACATCGGCGCGATCACGGTGATCCATCTGCTGTGGCCGTTGCGCCGGCGCATCTGGTGGGAAAGGCATGGCGGTGACTGTCAGGTCACCCTCTCCGCCGGTGACCCGGACTGCGCCTGTCTCACAACCGAATACCACCGCGCGCCGCGACGACTTCGACCATGTCGGGTTGACACACTCGCCGACCAGGTCGTTCGCACCGGTGTCGTCGATGACCTGCATGCGACCCGTGCCCGTGACGGTGACGACACGGCTGCCGTAGGGCACCGCCGCAGTGACGTCCATTCCAAGGGAAAGCCCTGCGGGCTCGACGGTGCGTTCACCGAGCTTCTCGTAGTCCAGGACCGCGACAGGCCCTTCCGCCGACTCGACAGCGACGAGTGAATTACTTGCGGCTGCTGAGAAGACCGGGATGTCGAGCGTGCCCACCAGTGCCGGTTCGGTTGCGAAGTAGTGGTAGTGATCGCCGTGGTCGAAAGTCCATGCGCCGGCGTCCACAATGGTCGCGCCGTCTCCGGTCTGCAGGTAGGCGTACCGTCCGTCCCCGTCGACCGCGGTGATCGCGCCGAAGGATCCGACGGCGCTCTCGGTCTCCTCGACAGCGTCGTACACCGCGGTGTCACCACTGGTCGGGTCCACGATGACGAGTTTCGTCAGCGGGCCGTCGAGTTCCCGCGCGCCCTCGACGGCCACCTCGTCCTCTCCGGCCTCCGTCGACTGCGACGTCTCCGACGGCGCGGGACCTCCGCCCGAGCATCCGGCGACCAGGCATGCGGAGACCGCCACCACCGACGCACGCCGCCAATGCGAACGCAGCTGAGACAGCAACGTCGAGACAAAGAACATCAACACCGCAACTCCGGCGATCGTCGCACCGCCGGCGGTCTGGGCGTACCACGAGACAACCAGGCCCAGATACACCGCGGCCGAGCCGATCAGTGCGGCGAGCGCCATGACTGCGGGTATGGACCTCGCCCAAGCCAGCGCGGTCGCCGGTGGTGCTACCAGCAGGCCCAACACCAACAAGGTGCCGACCACGTGGAAGGAGGCCACCATGGCCACCGCCATCAACACGGTGAGCGCGGGGATCGCGACCTGCGGCCGCAGTCCGAGCGTGGCCGCCTTGCGAGGGTCGAATGTGACAGCCACGAACGCACGGTGCCCGATCACGACAGCGATGAACGTCACCGCCAGCGCCACCGCCAGGACGACCAGGTCGCTTGTGCGGACGGCGAACACGTCGCCGAACAGAAAGCCGGTTAGATCGACGGCGAAACTCTGCGATCGCGAGACGATGATGACGCCCAGCGCGAGCGTGCCCACCAGCAGAAGACCGATGCTGGCGTCCGACGCGAGTTTCGACGACCGACCGATCAGCGCGACACCGAGCGCCATGGCCAGTGCGGCCAGGAGGCCACCGACCATCAGGCTGCCGCCCAGCAAAGCGGCGACCGCCACACCGGGCAGCATGCCGTGTGTCATCGCGTCACCGAGAAAAACACTGTGGCGCAGCAGGACCCAGCACCCCACCACGGCGCACAGGCACGCTGCGATCATCCCGGCGACAAGAGCCCGAACGACGACGTCCGCTTCGAACGGCTCCAACAACAACTGCATGGCGTACACTTCTAGCAGTAATGAAAGTCATTTTCAATAAGACCGAGGCCTACACCGCCCGGATCCAGCTGACCGGCGTGGCGTTCAGCTATGACCGCGTCCCGGTGTTCAACGGGCTCGACCTGCAGATCGCGCCGACCTCGCTCACCGTGGTGGTCGGCGCCAACGGATGCGGCAAGTCCACCCTGTTGGATCTGATCGCGGGAGTGCGACGCCCCGACCGGGGCCACGTGCATGTCAGCGTTACCGATGTCGCCTACGCCGTGCAACGCAGCCGGGCCGGCGACAACTTCCCGCTCACCGCTGCCGAAGCCGTCATGATGGGTTGCTGGCGGCGGCTGGGACTGCTTCGCCGTCCCAGCGGAGCCGACCACGCCGTCGTCGAGCACTGGATCACCGAACTCGGCCTCGCGGACATCCGGGACCGCACCCTCGGCGAGCTCTCCGGCGGCCAGCGCCAGCGCGTCCTGCTTGCTCAGGCGTTGACCCAGGAAGCTCCTCTCCTACTGCTCGACGAACCCACCACCGGACTCGATGCCGTCTCGGGAGAGCTGGTGATCACCCACCTGCGCCGCCTCGCTGATACGGGCACAACCGTCATCGCGGCCACCCACGACACCGCACTCAACGCGGCGGCTGACCACCGCATCGACATCGACGGGACCACACCGCACTAGGCTGGGGCGATGGCAGCGGGTTCGGTGGACCTCAACGCCGACCTCGGCGAGGGGTTCGGCGTCTGGACACTCGGTGATGACGACGCCATGCTCGACATCGTCACCTCGGCCAATGTCGCGTGCGGCTTCCACGCCGGCGATCCGGCGAACCTGTTGACGGTGTGCCGGGCGGCCGCGGATCGGGGGGTACGCATCGGCGCCCAGGTCAGTTACCGCGACCTCGCCGGCTTCGGCCGACGATTCATCGACGTCGAGCCTGCCGACCTGACCGCCGACGTCATCTACCAGATCGGCGCGCTCGCGGCGTTGGCCACTGCCGCCGGCACGTCCGTTTCCTACGTGAAACCACATGGTGCGCTCTACAACTCGATAGTCGCCAACCGTAGCCAGGCGCACGCCGTCGCAGAGGCCGTGCACGCGGTCGACCCGTCCCTGCCCGTACTCGGCATCGCCGGATCGAGATTCTTTGCCGCCGCGGAGGAATTCGGACTGCGTGCCGTCCCTGAAGCGTTCGCCGACCGCTCATACCGACCGGACGGCAAGCTCGTTTCACGCCGCGAACGCCACGCCGTGCTCGAGGATGTCGACGAGATCGCCGAGCGGGTGATCTCGATGGTGACTCACGGCCGGGTCGACGCGGTCGACGGATCGACGATCCCCATCACCGTGGAATCGGTGTGTGTACACGGCGATTCGCCGGGCGCAGTACAGATTGCGGCCGCGGTGCGTCGCCGCCTTGTCGACGAGGGCGTGACACTCGCGCCGTTCAGTTAGCCGACTCGGCGTTCACGCCCTGCACGATGCTGCTGAGGAGTCCCGGGATGGCCGCATCCACCTCTGCACGACGCAGCCGCTGATGGATCAGACCGTCGATGGCCAACCGTTCGGTCACCCCCGCTTCGCGCAGGATCTTGAAGTGGTGGGTGGCCGTGGATTTGTTGATTCCGTCGTAGAGCGCCCCGCACTGCAGCGGCTTTCCCGCGTTGTACAGACGGCGGACCATCTCCAGGCGCACTGGATCGTGGACCGCGGCCAGCACCTGCTGCACC